>Ga0164318_10002373_pt1 | contig 17458 bp, 16 predicted proteins | sample GuaBasSedimGuay9_FD_113734 | JGI IMG/M metagenome (GOLD analysis project Ga0164318, IMG submission 113734) | Subseafloor sediment microbial communities from Guaymas Basin, Gulf of California, Mexico - Guay9, Core 4571-4, 0-3 cm | ecosystem: Environmental > Aquatic > Marine > Hydrothermal vents...
ATGAATAACTCTGAAATGGCATAGAAAATAAACTCAGAGAAACCTGAAGGAAGGCGCATTTTTTTATTGACTCAGTCAGGAAATCAAACTCTTTTTCAAAATTTCTAATTGATATTGTTTTTTCGTATTTAAACTTCATTTTTATCTCTATTTGTTATATTACCTTGGTTAATTCTTTTGTCTGCTGTTGGAATTTGCTGGCGGAGGAGACAGGACTCGAACCTGCAAGGGCCTTACAGCCCGCTTGCTCTCCAAGCAAGTGCCTTACCAATTCGGCGCACTCCTCCCATTCCTTATCCTGGCAATGAAGAGATTATTTTAGTAACAGCCGGATACTGAACAGCAAATTTATATTTAAAAAGTTTTAAAATAGTTATAAGGTCTAAAATCTCTTCTCTTAAACTTTCCGGACCGATAAATACTTCTGCGGTTTCTTGCAATAAATTTTTTGCATAATTATTTAAAATTTCAAAATCAGCTTTTTTCTTTAAATATTCAATTATTTCTTTAAACTCTCCCCTATCCAGCCAAATTCCATAACATAAATTACAAACATCAACCTTTACTCTATTAAACTGCTTCACGCCACTTTTACTAGATTTAACAGAATAAACCTCTGAATCCCCATAACTCACTTCATAAAGAGGTAACCTGCAAACTGGACAGAGTTTCCGCTCTCTGGAAATTTTAAACTTCTTCTCGTCTTTCCAAATATCAATATCCAGCCAATTTAAGCTCTCATCTTTCTGGTCTTTTGCCCATCTTAATTCATCTCTTTCAAACCAAATCCCCAAGCAAGAAGGGCAAAAATCTACTTCTGTATTACAAAGAATGGCCTTCCTTAATGGTTTTGAACAAACAGGACACAACATATAATATATAAGTTAAAAATTATTTTAATCCTAAATTTCAATTTTAATTTTTATAATTTTGAGTTTGGTTTTTTTGAATTTTGGATTAAACTCTCATTCCTCTCAGCGCCTTTATCCTCTCCTCTACCGGCGGATGGGTAAGAAATAATTTAGTAAACCAACTTTTAGATTCTCTTCCCTTAAACGGCGAAGAAATATAAAGGTGAGCAGTAGAGTTATTAGCGGTCCTCAAGGGATGGGGGTCAGATGAAATTTTTTCAAGAGCTCTTGCCAATCCCTCTGGATAACGAGTTAAAAGAGCACCTGAAGCATCTGCCAAAAATTCCCTTTTTCTTGAAATAGCCAGTTGAATCAAGCTGGCGGCAATCGGAGCTAAAATTGCGGCAAGTATGCCTAAAATTATTAAAACTGCTCCACCGGAATTTTTAGAATTACGTCTCCCTAACCCTCCCCAAAAACTAATTCTTAAAAACCAATTTGAAAGCATAGCCACAATTCCTACCAAAATTACCACCACTGTGCCCAAAAGCATATCCTTGTTTTTAATATGAGAAAGTTCATGAGCGATTACTCCCTCCAACTCTGCTCTTTCCAGCTTTTCCAATAAACCTTGAGTTACTGCTATTACCGCATGATTCTCATCTCTTCCGGTAGCAAAAGCATTTGGCTGGTTCTCTTGTAATATATATATTTTAGGCAACGGAAGTCCGGCGGTAATGCAAAGATTTTCTACAATTCTATACAGCTCGGGGTTGTCTTTTTTTTCAATTGGTTTAGCATGGCACATCGCCAAAACAATCTTATCTGAATGCCAATAACTTAAAACACTTGTGGTAATGCTAAAAACTATTGCAATTATTAAAATAATTGAATTATCAAGCAAATAACTAAAAAGCCAGCCCAATCCAATAATAAACATCAAAAACCCAAAAATTAAAAGATAGGTCTTGCGAATATTTGACTCTGCTTGAGAATATAATGTCGGCATAGCCTCCTGAAATTACAAATAACAAATTATAAATTCTAAGAAACAGAAATCGGTTGTTAGAAAACCGAAATCCGTATAGAGAACAAGAAAACCGAAAACCGATAACAGTTAAACCGTTTTCTGATTTCTGATTTCGCTACTGTTTTCTGATTTCTGTTAACTGATTTCTGATTTCAATTATTTAGTGATTGGTGCTTTGAATTTGGTGCTTAAGTTCAGTTTTTAAAACCTTACCTTGACCGATTCCCGTTCTCCCTCTTCTGTCAGCTCAAAAAGCTCCATTTTCTTAAAGTTAAACGTTTTAGCCACAATATTTGCAGGAAAACTCTCAATCTTGATATTTAAATCTCTTACATTTGTATTATAAAACCTTCTGGCCGCTTGAATTTTGTCCTCTGTATCTCTTAATTCTTTTTGAAGTTCAAGAAAATTTTCAGACGCTTTAAGTTCTGGGTAATTTTCAGAAACAGCAAAAAGAGATTTTAAGGTTTGAGATAAAGCATTTTCAGCTTGGCTATGCTCTTCAACGGTCTTAGCGCTTATTGCCCGAGTCCGAGCTTCAGCAACTTTCTCAAAAAGCTCTCTTTCATGAGCTGCATATCCTTTTACTGTTTCCACTAAATTAGGAATTAGATTATATCTCCTTTTTAACTGAACATCAATATCTGCCCAAGCTTCTTTAGCCCGATTTTTTAAGGTAACTAAACGGTTATAAATAAAAATCATCCATAAAATCAAAACTCCCAAAATTATTAAGATGATTTGAAAGATATTCATAATACTTATAAATTTTATTTCTATTTTTTAATTTAATCTTTATCCAGCCGACCTTGGGTAATTAAAAATTTTCTTATTCGACTCGTCTTTAGAAATTATACTACAAATAAAAAACCTTTGCAAAATACCTACAACAAATTATTGCATAATATACTAACATTTTGAAAAATTCAATAGATAAAAAGAAAGGCACAGCCGCTCTTTTTAATCTTGTTTTATTAATTTCCACTTCTTTTTTTCTCTCCCCCTCTTTATCTCCACCTCCCTTTTGGGAAAAAAGAGAATTAAGAAAGAAGGGGAGAAAGAGAAAAAAGAGGAGAAAAAAGAATTAAAAAAGAAGAAATTAAAGAAGAAAAAATTAAAAAAAATAGAAGAATTGCGGTGATATAAATAGAAGAATTGCAGTGATATAAAAAACGATAATTTATATTTTAATAAACTTATAAAATCTTTTTAAAAGACAAACGGCCGTGTGCCGTTTAAAAAGATTTTTAAAAAATCGCTGTTTAGTCTAACTTAATTTATTACTTAATTTATTACTTAATTTATTATTTAATTTATTATTTAAAAAGTTTTTATCTAAATTTATGCTTAAATTTATAAATGTATATATTTTGTATCTTGGTAGATTTCCTAAAAATATTTTAAATCTCCAAAAATTAAGAAAAATTAAATAATTATTAAATCTGCCTCTGTTATAAATTCTTAAACTGTTTTTAATAAATAAAAAAATTAGCACACTATTTTGAAGTGTGCTAAATTGAATTTCTAAACATTTCAGATTAATATCCTCCCGGAATACCTTGAGGAGAAGGACAAGTGGCTTTCTCTTTTTCTTCTTTTTTCTCAACCACTACACATTCTGTGGTTAAAAGCATCGAAACCGCAGAAACAGCATTCTCCAACGCTGACCTTACTACCTTCACCGGATCAATAATTCCTGCCTTTAGCAAATCTTCATAAACTCCGGTTCGAGCATTGAAACCAAAACTTAAAACTTCACTATTCTTCTTAACCTCTTCCACTGCTACCGCTCCATCTATTCCAGCGTTTTGGGCAATTTGTCTAATTGGTTCTTCTAAAACTCTTCTTAAAATATTAATTCCAGTTTTTTCGTCACCTTGAGCTTCAAAATTATCCAAAGCCTTAACCGCTCTTAAAAGAGCTACCCCTCCTCCGGGGACAATCCCCTCTTCTACTGCGGCCTTGGTGGCAGAAAGAGCATCTTCGGCTTTATGCTGACGGGCTTTTTGCTCTACTTCAGTTGCAGCACCAACTTTAATTACTGCCACTCCTCCTGATAGCTTGGCCAGTCTCTCTTGAAGCTTTTCCTTGTCAAAATCAGATGTAGATTCTTTAATTGCTTTTTTAAGCTGTAAAATCCTTTTTTCAACATTTTCTTTTTCGCCTTTTCCTTCAATGATAGTAGTATCTTCTTTAGTAGAAACTACTTTTCTTGCTTGCCCTAACATGTTCACTTCAATTTTCTCTAACTTTAAACCTATCTCTTCAGAAATTACTTGTCCACCAGTTACTACTGCAATATCATTTAACATTTCTTTTTTTCTATCTCCAAATCCCGGCGCTTTAACTGCTAAAGTGTTAAACACTCCTCTAAGTTTATTAACTACTAAAGTAGCTAAAGCGTCTCCTTCCACCTCATCTGCAATAATTACTAATTCTTTTTTTCCCATTTGAGTTAACTTTTCCATTACCGGCAAAATTTCAGTTAATGCAGAGATTTTCTTGTCGGTGATTAAAATATAAGGATCTTCAAATATTGCCTCCATTCGCTCCGGGTCAGTAACCATATATGGAGAAATATAACCTCTATCAAATTGAAGTCCTTTAACAATCTCTTTTTGAATGCCAAAAGTTTGAGACTCTTCTACAGTAATTACCCCATCTTTGCCAACTTCCTCCATTACTTCTCCAATCAAATCTCCCACTTTTTGGTCCTCAGCAGAAATAGTAGCCACTTGGGCAATTTCCTCCCGTCTAACTACTGGTTTTGCCATCTTTTTCAAAGCTTCTTTTATTATCTCAGTCCCTTTTTCAATTCCTTTTTTTATCTCTAAAGGATTAGCTCCTGCTGCTACATTCTTTAATCCTTCAGAAGCAAACGCTTGAGCTAGTAAAACTGCGGTAGTAGTTCCGTCTCCGGCTACATCGTTGGTTTTCGAAGCCACTTCTTTAATAATTTCTGCCCCCAAATTCTCTGTTTCATCTTTAATCTCAATTTCTTTAGCAATAGTAACTCCATCATTAGTAATAGTCGGAGCACCAAAACCTTTATCTAAAACCACATTTCTACCTTTGGGGCCCAAAGTAACCTTAACCGCATTAGCTAGCTTGTCTACTCCTGCTTTTAACTTTTTTCGAGCATTTTCTGAATAAAAAATTTCTTTACTCATATTTTATGCTTAAGTTAAAAGCTTAAAGTTCAAAGTTCTTTAATTCCAGTAACTTTGGACTTCAAGCCATAACTTTAAATTTTAAATTACAACTTTGAATTTTAAATTTTGACTTTTGAACTAATTAAACCCTGTTGGAATTTACTCCAAAATGGCAAGTATATCTTCTTCTCTAGCAATTAGGTATTCTTTATCATCAATTTTTATTTCGTTTGGACCATATTTAGTAAAAAGCACAACATCACCTTCTTTAACATCAACAGGAATAACTTTACCCGAAGAGGTTTTTCTTCCCGGGCCAACTGCAATGACTTTTCCCTGCTCTGGTTTTTCTTTTTCAGCAGTTTCTGGAAGTAAAATTCCTGATTTAGTTCTTTCTTCTTTATTAATTGGCTCAATAACAATATAATCAGATAATGGTTTTATATTCATTTTTAATTTCTCTACGAATTACGAATTTATTACGAATACACGGAATATTGAAGATAAAAATTAGCTATTGAAAAACAGAAATCTGCTTAAAAATAGAAACCGAGAACTAATTTCTGTTTTCTGGCTTCGTTGCTGTTTTTTGTTTTCTGTTAGCTGATTTCTGTTCTCAAAATATTGTATTCTTTAATGCTAAACAATTTTCGTATATTCGTATATTTCCGTATTTCGTAGTTGTTAATTAGTATATTTTATATTATATATTTAATAAAATTCTTTTGTCAACCCCGTCTCTCTTCTCCTTTTTCTTCCCCCTCCCGCCTCTATCTCCCTTTCTTCTTTAGAAAATGAAAAATGGAAAAAATAAACTCTCCTCCTCTTTTATATCCCTCTTCCCGAAAAGTAAAGGGAAATAAATTAAAAAAGGAAATAAATTAAAAAAATCTGTTGCTCCTCTTCTTCCTTTTTAGGAAGAGGAGGGGGTTAAAAAGAAAAGAAAAAGAAAAAAATATAAAAAATTAAAGAAGAAAAAACACTAACTGCGCAACCTGTTTATTTAAGCAAAAGTTTTCCAAAATGTTTTTGATTTTATACATTTATTTTTTATTTATACATTTATGTAAAACCATCTTCTAATTATTGCGATCGCATAAAATAGAAGATGAGTTAAATAAAATTAAATTAAATAATAAAGTAATAAATATAAAGTAAATATAAAAAATAAATATAAATAAAAAAATAAAATAATATATAAAGTAATAAATATAATAAATAATTGAATAAAGAAGAAATAAAGAAAAAATCTTTTAAATAAAAAATCGTTCTTTACTTTTTCTTTACTTTTTGCTATTTGTTTGAACCACATTGATTTGATAAGAAATATCATATCAAGAAATTACTGCAACTCAGAAATTTTCTAAACTAAATTTTCCTCCAACTTTTGATTAAACAGTTAAATAATTCGCGCCCGCGAATAAAAATAAGAGCGCCCTTAAACAGCGCTCTTTTAAAAATTTTATTTATCTCCGTTGAAATTTACTACTCTTAACTATAATTCGTATAATCTTATAGACAAATCTTCTAATAAAACCTTGCGTTGTCTTGCTTTCTTGTTCTCTTCTCGATAATTCCTCATCTTTCATCTTCCAAAATTTGTTAATTGCATTAAAAGTTCTTGCTTTTGCATCTTTTTCTGTCGGCCAAACCGCAACAAGGCAAATCCCTCTTTTTATATATCTATCTTCCACTTCCTTTTTCCACCAGTTCTGGACTTGAACTGGCAATTCTTCAATTCTCCCATTTTTTTGAAATTCCACTATAAAATCTTTTGCACTACGATCATCTGAGCTGAAATGCATAGTTTGCCTAAAGTCCTTTATCATTCTTTCTCCCGGAAATTTCGTCTTTTTTTTCTTTAAATACTTTAATGCTTTTAAAACTTTCTGTTCAGCTTCTAATCCTCTCTGCTCTTTAGGGTCAGATGGAATATTTAATATCCATTTTGTTCTTCTTATCCTTCTCTTTCTTTTTTCTGCTTGCTTTAACTTCTTTAATTTCCTTTTAGAAACTCTTCTTTTTTTCTTTTTCATCTATTCTCGCACCTCCTTTCAGTCCTCACATATATTTAATCTTAAAAAACTAAAACTAACTTATCATAAATTTAATTTAATTTCAATCCTTTTAAGATTATAAGGAACTTGTTTAATCCAAAACGGCCATATTTTTATTTGACTTTTAATTATTTGAGGCTCTTTTTTTAAAATATCTTTAATCTGAACAGGTGTCTTCCCTTTTACCATCTCTTTTAGAACCTTTCTTGAAATATCTGGATAAAGATTACAAGAACCTTCAAGAGAAAGTATAATTTTATCTCTTCTTAAGTTAACGTCTTTAACTCTCCAATTCAATTTTAAACTTTGTTCCTGAATTTCTTTTCTTTTTATAATTTCCCTGTCTTCTGAACCACCATCTTGATCTTGCTTAATCTGAGAATAAATAAACCATTTGCTAAAATCCTCCAAATCAGATTTTTTAAATACCAATGCCTTTGATTTGATTTTAATTTGAAATGTAAAACGTTCAACTTCTTGCCCCGCTTCTACTAAAGGAAAAACTTCTACAACCTCTTGATTGATTGCATCTTCTACTAAAACATATTCTGAAGGAACTTTAGCTTTTAACGAAAGCTCACTTTCTTTGAATCCTCTTTTTGATAAAATCTGTTTTGCATTATCTAAATCTTGTTGGGTAACTTGAGGAACTTCTTTTTTAAATCCTCCTTTCATTGGAGAAAAAGATTGACCATAGAACTTAGTATACAATGGAGTTCCGGAAAGAGCGGGCAAAGAAAAAACAGAGGGTCCAATATTGTATTCTTCACCTTCTTCCACTGCAACCACTTCAACATCACAAAAACCAGCAACCCATTTTCCTTTTTTAAATTCTTTTCCAGGCACCACTATTCTTTTAGGAGTTTTGAACACTTTACCTGATTCGGACATAAAACGAGTATTAGCTATAAAGGCCTGAGGAAAGGTAGAATAGTTATTATATACTCTAATTACTCCTCTAGCTTTTCTCTTTTTTAAAACAGTAGCTGATGAAGAAAATTCTTGGGATATAATTTTTTCTTCCTCAATATATTTCCCCGGAATAAGAGATTTTGAAAAATCAAGCCGGTTAATTTTTCCATCAATAATTACTTCTTTTCTAAATTCAAAAAACTCTTTTTCCGGCCAAACCTCTATTTCTATTTTCGGTTTAATAAAAACAAGGCAAAAAATTGCGGAGATAGCTAAAACTGAAAACAAAATAAAAATAGATCTCTCTCCAAAAGATTTTTTAGATTCAGATAATTTCTTTAATTGACTAACTTCCTCTTTTTCTTCCTCTTTAATCTTTTTAGGAGGAAGAATATCATAAATTTTTTTGCTCTTTGCCATTTTTTTAGTAAACAGCTAACAGTAAACAGTTAACAAATTTTTCTAAGTAAATGTTATCTGTTATCTGTTATCTGTGATAACAAAGCAATAACAAAGAAACATCTTTTGGATTATTTAGTTCACTAGTTTTGTCTTCAAAATCTGTTAGGTCTTTCGGATAAACAATCTTTATTTCAGGTCTAATAAAAAGAGAATCCTTTTCTTCGTTCTCTTTTTCTAAAACTTCTTGAATTTCCGGAATTAAACTCCCTTCTCCTGAAAGATATATATTTTTTATTAACAATTTTTTTTCTATAAGCTTTTTATTTAAATTTGTAAACCAATATTGAGCTAATGGATAAAATTTTTCTTTAAGTCTTTCTCTTACTTCTTCGCTCAGCTCGCTATTTATATACCTCTGAATTAAAAATTCTGCTCTTTGAGCATCTAAACCCCACTGTTGAGAAACAGCGAAAGAAAAAATATTACTCCCCGGCTTGAATTCGTCCACATAAACTAATTTACCTTTATTTGTTAAAAAAATCTGAGTTAATCTTCTTCTAATATTAAGAAAAACAAAATCCTTATCTTGTTGTCCTTCAATAAAATTTTGTAATTTTTGAACTAAATGCAATATCTTAATATTTCCTAATTTTAAACTTTTGAATATATCTTCAAATTCTTTTAAAGAAGATTTTATACCAAAACTAACTAAAATCTTTAAATCTAAACACTTGCCAGAAAATCCTAAAAAAGAAGGAACTTCGTATCCATTTATCTTTCTTTCAAGAACTTCCAAATTCAAAAACTGAAGTTCTTTAGGCAAAATACCAAATCGCTCAGCATATTGCCGACAAACTTCCCTTTTAGCGCGTTTTAAAACTATATTATAAATCTCTTCTTCTTCTCTTCTGTTTATAATTTTCTTCTGATTTTCTCTTTTATAAGACTGCCAAAGAATTCTTGCCCTTAAAATATCTGGAGGTAAGGCGACTAAACTAAGTTCTGGAATCCTGTTAACCTTTTTTTTCACCTCGTTTATAGAATTTGAAATCGCTTTTTTCTTAATGTTTGTATCAAAATTTTCTAAAGAAGAATCGAATACTCCAAATTTCTTAAATTCTTCAAAATAAGTAGCTAAAATAATATTTTTTTTATTTTCTTTTTCATAAATTAAAGTGTTAACTGAATCAGTATCAATATCTAAAACCAAAAAATATCTATCTCTTTTTCTTTTAAATAAATAATTCATAATTCCACAATCTTAATTCTTAAAAAAAGTGCACAATTCTTTAATTCTTAATCCTTCTATCCCCTTCCCCTTCTCTCTCTATTTTCTCCTCTTTTTAATTCTCCCCTCCTTTTCATAGAGGAAGAGGTAAAGAGAGAGAAAAAAGAGAAGAAAAAAGACAAAGAGAAATAAAAAGAAACGAAAAAGCAAAGAAGAACAAAATCATCTGCTTCTTTGTTAACTCTTAATCCTTGATTTTTGGTTCTAAAACTGCTTTTATCCTTCTTACCCCTAATCCTGAACTTCTTTCCTTTACAATCTTAAAACAGCCAAGTTCTGAAGTTCTGTTTACATGAGGACCTGCACAGATTTCTTTTGAAAAAATTTGAGGAGGTGAAACAGAAAAATTGCCAATAGAATACACTGTCACTTTTTCCGGATATTTTTCCTTAAAAAAAGCCAAAGCACCAGATTTAATCGCTTGTTCATAGCTAACTTCTTCTTTTCTTACCTCTAAATCTTCTTTAATTTTTTGGTTGACTAAATTTTCTACTTCTTTTAACTGTTCCGAAGATATTTTTTGAGGGTAAGAAAAATCAAACCTCAAACGTTCTGGATTTATATCAGAACCCATTTGCTTTACCTCCTTACCCAACACCTGCCTCAAAGCCTGCTGAAGCAAATGAGTTGCAGTATGAAGTTTAATCATCCTCCTTTTCTCTTCCTCGTTTTTAATTGTTTCAATATTATGACCTCCAAATTTCTTTTCTGCTCCTGCCCGAGAAACCTCTTGATGCTTTTTTAAAGCTTGGAAAAACTTTTCCTTATCCACATCAAAACCTTCTTCCCGCGCCAGTTCTTCAATTAATTCTAAAGGAAATCCATAACTTTGATAAATGTTAAACGCTTCTTCTCCGCTAATAATCTTGTCTTGAGCTTTGGCTTTAAGTAATTTTTTAAATTGCTTAAGTCCTTTTTCTAATGTTCTATTAAAATTCTCTCCTTCTTTTTGAATTATAGTAAGAATTTCGGCTTGATTAGATTTAAGCTCGGGATAAACATTTTCATAGATTTTAATTACTTCTCTTGAAACAGGAATTAAAAAATTTTCTGAAAGATTGAGCAATTTACCAAATCTTACTGCTCTTCTCAAAATTTTCCGTAAAACATATCCTTCCTCAACATTTGAAGGAATAACTCCTTCACTAGCTAAAAAAACCGACGCTTTAATATGGTCAGCAATAATTCGATAAAATCTTGGATCTTGCTCATAAGAACTTACATTATTTCGCTGGACAATTATTTCTTTAATAATTGGCCAAAATAAATCAGTTTCAAATACTGACAAATCTTTCTGAAGAACCATAGTCAATCTCTCTAATCCCATTCCTGTATCCACTCCTTTTTGCTTTAATAAAGTTAATTTTTTATTAGAAGATTGATAATACTCATTAAATACCAAATTCCAAATTTCTACAAATCTTCCACAATCACAATTTGGAATACATTTAGAACCTTTTTCACACGGTTTTCCGGTCAAATCATAATGAATTTCCGTCGTTGGACCGCAAGGCCCTTCTATTCCAGTAGGTCCCCAAAAATTTTCCTCTCTTGAAAAACCGTAAATTCTCTGTTCAGGGATACCTAACTTAAGCCAAATCTGTTTTGATTCTTTATCTTCAGGAACCTCTTTATCACCTTTAAAGTAAGAAATCCATAAATTTTTAATATCTAATCCACACTTTTTTGTTAAAAATTCCAACGCAAATTCAATGGTCTCTTTTTTAAAATAGTCTCCAAAACTAAAATTTCCCAGCATTTCAAGAAAACACAGATGAGTTGTATCCCCTACTTTTTCAATATCTGAAGTTCTGAAACACTTTTGACAAGAAGTTACTCTCTTTCCATATACACACGGCTTTCCTAAAAAATATTCTTTAAATTGCTGCATTCCTGCGGTAGTAAATAAAACGGTGGGATCAACAGACAAAAGCGAACTTGAAGGAACGATTTTGTGCCCTCTTTCTTTAAAAAAATTTAAGAATGTTCTTCTTATTGTAAACGAATTCATATATTTCATTTTACTAAAATTGACCAATTCTTTCAAATCCTGTATTGAATTACAAAATACGGTTCAAAATAGACATCAAAAAAACAAGCACCAAATAACAAATAAATCCTAAATTTACTATCTGCCAATGAATTTACGAATCAATACAATTTTCTCCCTCCCCATCTTCCCCTTCTCTTGGAGAAAAAGGAATTAAAGAACCCCCTCTGCCTTAATCCTCCCTCTCCTTTAAAGGGGGAGGAAAAAGAGGAGAAAAGGAGGTGGAAAGAAGAAAAGAACCCTCCTACCTTTCCTCCCCTTAAAAAAAGGGAGAGATAAAAAAAGAAAAATGAAAAAGAATGTGGAGTTTATTAAATCTATTTGTATATATTCGTCGCAAAAATTTATTACAAGTATGAATTACAAAATATACTCTTTTTTCTTCATCTTCTAAAAATTGCGATCGCAATTTTTAGAAGATGATTAAAATAAAAATCAAAATAAAAAAAGTATTTAAAGAAACCTCTCTCCCCCTTCCTCCCCCTCTCTGAAGAGGAAATAATAAAAAAGAAGAAAAAGAATTAAAATTTTGGAGCTTTCTTTGAATTACAAATTATATTCATAATTCAAAGCATAAGGCCTATAAGGTTTACAAAATTACTCCTCCTCCCACTACTTCCTGTCCTTTATAAAAAACTATTGATTGTCCAGAGGTAATTGCTTTTTGAGCGCGAGTAAATATTGCTTTATATCTTCTATATTTTGATTTTGGCTTATACCTAATAACTATCGCGGAACTAGGCTTATATTGATATCTTATTTTTGCTTTTATCTTTAAGGGCAATTTCGGCTCTTTACCTGCAATCCAGTTTGCCTTTTTTAAAATAACCTCTTTTTTATATAGGTCTTTTTGATTTTTGGTAACGAACAAAATATTTCTTTTTAAATCTTTTTTAAAAACATAATAAGGTCCTTTTGCTTTTTCTTGTTTTTGAAGAAAAGGCACAATTCCTTTTCTTTGACCAATAGTATAAAAAAATAAACCTTGATGTCTGCCTACCACTCTTCCTTGTCTATTTATTATCTCCCCGCATTTAGGTTTAAAATAAATCGATAAAAATTTATCTACACTACGCTGAATAAAACAAATTTCTCTACTCTCTAAGGTATTGACCCCGGGTAACTTAAATTTTTTAGCTAAATATCTAACTTGAGTTTTTGTATAACCACCAACTGGAAATAAAATATGTTTTAATTGCTTTTGAGTTAAAGTCCATAAAAAATAGGATTGATCTCTTTCTATATCTTTTGCTCTTAATAATTTATAAATTATTCTCGAACTTGGTGAAGAATTTTCAACTTTTATTTTTGCATAATGTCCAGTAGCAACAAAATCAGCATTTATTTCACAAGCTTTTTTAAAAAGAGTTTTAAATTTTATTTCTTTATTACAAACTATACAAGGGTTAGGAGTTCTCCCCTGCTCATATTCTTTTAAAAAATGCTCTATCACTTTTTTTTCAAATTCTTTTCTTAAATCCAATATTAAAATAGGGATTTTTAAAATTTTTGCGGCTTTCCTTGCCTTATTTTCAGCTAATTTAAAATTTGGTGAATCAAAAAGCTTAAAAAAAATTCCAATTACCTCAAAATCAGCTTTTTTTAACAAAAGCGCTGCTGTTGAACTATCTATACCGCCAGACATTGCTACAATTACTTTTTGTTTTTTTGGCAAATTCATAAAATAAAAGGATGATTTAATCACCCAATCTTAGAGTTTAAAATTTAAAACTTTTAACTCTTAACTTTTAATTTGAACTTATCTAGGTGTACCTATCAGCTATCACTGAAGCTACATAGGATTCAGGCTTTATTTTTGCCTCAAATCCATTTCCTTGAATAAGACCAATCACTTCTTTTATCATATCTCTGGTTTGACCGTTTTCTCCTATATCAGCATGAATATAACGAAACTGATAATTAAAAGAAAAATCAGAGATATTCTTTACCTTTTCTGCAATTTTTTCTCTTAAAAATAACGCTAACTCACAAGAAAGCAACACCTCTTCTAAAATTCGCTGCCGCCAGTTATAAAACTTCTTTTGCTTAGAAGCAGAATAGTCTATTTTCTTAAGAAAAAATCGGCCTCCTTCGCTTTTCCTTAAAATAACTACTGCCACAGGAAACTTGGGCTCTTCACCAGAGCAAGAATCGCATCCCACAATAATATTGTACTCTTTATCCGGTGATTTTTTCATATAATTTATCAACTCTTCTACCATCCTATTCAGCGATATTTTTCCTAAAGTGGGATTATAAAAATAACCTTTTAAAAATTTTTCCATATATGGGATACTATCAAACTTTTTTAACAATTTCAATAAACTCCTTTGACCTTAAAGAAGCTCCGCCCACTAACAATCCATCCATATTCGCTTGTTTTATATAAACTTCTGAGTTTTTGTTATTTACACTTCCACCATAAAGAATTCTCAAGCTCTTTGCTACAGATTTAGTATAAAGACTGGCTATGGTCTTCTTGATAAATAAACCAACGCTCATTGCGTCATCTGCGCTACAAGGATTTCCTGATCCAATAGCCCAAATCGGCTCATAAGCAATACAGAATTTTGAACTCTGCAGCTTCCTGCCCGCAATATTTTTAAGACCTTGCTTTAACTGATTTCTTAGCACCTGAAGCGTTTCACCTTGGACTCTTTGTTTTTGCGTCTCACCTATACATAAAATCGGTATTAACTTTGTCTTCAGAAGCATTTTAATTTTATTGTTTATCATTTGATCGGTTTCTCCTAACGCTCGTCTTTCTGAATGGCCAATAATAACATATTTACATCCTAAATCTTTAAGCATTAATGGTGAAATTTCCCCAGTATAAGCGCCGCTTTCTTTATAAAAACAATTCTGAGCACCTAAATGAATTTGATGAATTCTTGGACTCCTATTCAAAGAAACAGATAAAAGGAGAAGATATAAAAACGGAGGACAAATTACTATTTCTGCATTTTTTATATTCTTTGTTCCGTTTTTGACTGAATTAAAAAGCCTTTTAGCTTCCATTAAATTTTGGGGACACATTTTCCAATTGGCAACAATTAAAGGTTTCATATAACTTTAATTAACAGTCAACAGACAACAGTTAACAAATTTTCTAATAAATATTACTTGTTATCTGTTACCTGTTACCTGTATCTATTTATTGTTTCCTAAGATATTCTGCCGCTTTCTCTGGCTCGATAGTAGAAATCTCTATCCCAACTCCTAACTCAAATCCAGCCCAAATTGAAGTTTTTGGCAAAATTGTCCAATGCCAATGATAATAATCATAATTTTTGCCGTCACAAGGAGCAGTATGTAGATAAAAATTGTAAGGAGGATCATTTAAACCTTTATAAAGTTTGCGCAAAACATTCCTAAACGCTTCTGCTAAACTTAATTTCTGCTTTTCTGTAATTCGCTCAAAATAAGAAAGATGCTTTTTTGGAGAAATTATCACCTCAAAAGCAACTTTAGAAGCAAAAGGGCAAAGCGCTATAAAATCTTTATTTTCAAAAACAATTCTTTTCTTGTCCTTTCTTTCCCATTTAGTCATTTTGCAATAAATGCATTTTTTTTGAGTTTTGTAATATTTTTTTGAATTTAAAAGAGCTTTCCTTAAATCAGAATCAATAAGTGGAATAGCTATAATTTGAGAATGAGGATGAGCAACAGAAGCGCCTGCTTCCTCCCCATGATTATAAAAAATGGAAATATAATTTACAAAAGGGTTACTCATTAAGCTTAAATATCTTTTTTGATAAACATCAATCACTTCCTTAATCTGTTTTATTGAAAACTGCGCCATTTGTTTACTATGGTCTCTAGTCACTACTACCTCATGAAAACCTACCGCGTTCATTGCTTGATATATTCCCCCTTTAATTCTTTTATTTAAATCATTGCTTTCAGCAAACGCTGGATATTTATTAGGAATTACTACCACTGTCCAATCTTTTGGAATGCCCTGCTCTAAAGAAATTTCCTTGCCTTGCGAAAAAATAAGAGTTGGGGGTTTTTGAGTTTTAATATTGCAAAAAGGACAAAGCTTTTTAGGAATCTTGCGTCTCTTGCGTTCTCCTTTTTTAAAAACTCCCGGTCGTTTCGCTCTCCCAGTGGCAATAACCACCCAGTCCTGCGATACTAAATCAAATCTAAGCTCAAAAGGAAACTTATTTTTTTTAGATTTTATATTTCTCTGCATAAAATGTCTATTCAATTTTATTATTCCCCACCCACCTTTGACTGGGCCAAAAGTGATGTCGGGCGAGTAATTAACCCAATCAATAATTAATTTTTAATTTTGTTTCTCCCCGCAAAAGTCGCTTCGCGACTCTACGGAGCAAGGAATTTTTGTTTATTTTTTATTTTTGATTTTTAAACAGGGATTAAAAATGAAGGGCTTCAACTCTAAATTTGTTTCGTTTGCTCGTTCTGCCCCTTATACACTTTATATTTATGTATTCTAACTTGTCCAAAATAGAGTTACGGCTTAAAGAGCTGGGGTCTCGCTCTTTTACAAATAAAAATTATTTAAATAAAAATTCAATAAGAATTAAAAATTAAAAAATAAAAATTGGTGATGGGGCTTAATTGAAAATTAGAAATTAGGAATTGAAAGTTTATCATCTATATCTGCAAATAATAATATTCCATCTAACTTGAATTACCTCAAACAGCATCTTCACCATTCCTTTAAATCTTACCTTGGTCTCCGGACTATTTATCCAAGTTACTGGAATTTCTTTAATTTTATATCCCAATCTTTTAGCAATTACCAAAACCTCCACATCAAATGCCCATCGATTGATTCTACATTTTGGAAAGATATTCTCCACCGCTTCTTTGCTAAAACCTTTAAATCCGCACTGAGTATCCCAAATCCCCCACAACCCAGCTATTACTTGAACAATTAAATTAAAAATATCTCCTAATTTTCTTCTCCACCAAGGCTGAGGCACGGCAATTACTGCTCCTTTTATATCTCGAGAACCAATAACAACATCATAACCATTTTTAAATTCCGGAAGCATTTTCTCAATCTGCTCAATTGAAGTTGAATTATCAGCATCAGTAAATATCCTATAATCTCCTTTTGCCTGAAGCATACCTTGACGCACTACATATCCTTTTCCGTGATTTTCCTTATTGTCAATCAATTTTAAATTTTTTATTTCTAACATTAAATCTTTTACTACTTCCGCGGTTTTATCTTTTGAACCGTCATTAACTACAATAATTTCATATTCATAATTTTGGGTTGATAGATACTTATCAACTTCTCTCAAAGTCTTTGGCAAACGAGACGCTTCATTATAAGCTGGAATAATAATGGATAAATACATTTTATAGTTTATTATGTTGGATTATAAAAAGAAAATTTCAATTCAAAAACAAAAATGAACTTTTGTTTTTTCTCTCACTCACTTTTGCATTTCTCCCTCACTTGTAATTATTGTGGTTTCGCCACATAATTACGGCGTTCGGTTGAAATGCAAAAATTCGCTCGTTCAAAAACAAAAATGAACTTTTGTTTTTTCTCTCACTCACTTTTGCATTTCTCCCTCACTTGTAATTATAGCTCAAAAATAATTAAAACAAAAGGAAATGCCTGTATTGAGTATTAAAAAACAAAATTGATTTAACTTTTTAGATTTATTTTTAGATTTAAATTTGTACGAGTTTTTATATAAGCTGATTCTAGCATTTAGTGCTTATAGTA
>Ga0164318_10002374_pt1 | contig 17456 bp, 18 predicted proteins | sample GuaBasSedimGuay9_FD_113734 | JGI IMG/M metagenome (GOLD analysis project Ga0164318, IMG submission 113734) | Subseafloor sediment microbial communities from Guaymas Basin, Gulf of California, Mexico - Guay9, Core 4571-4, 0-3 cm | ecosystem: Environmental > Aquatic > Marine > Hydrothermal vents...
TAGAGGAAAACCAGTATTCAGGAAAGATGTCATAATGCTCGACGACCACCTGTTTAAACTCGACCTTAAGAAGAGGGCAATCAAGCTCTCCACTCCGGAAGGAAGAATAACTTTGGAGTTTTACCCGGCAAAGCATCACAAGAAGTTCAGGGACTGGAAGGTCGGGCAAGCGTGGCTCGTGAGAACGCCCAAGGGCGTCTTCATTAACGTCGTCTTCTCGAAGGAAGTCGAAGTTAGAGAGCCCAAGGATTTTGTCGGCGTGGACTTGAATGAGAACAACGTCATGCTAAGTCTCCCTAACGGCGAATTTGTCCAAATAATCACTCACGAGCGGAAGATAAGGACGGGCTATTTTGTAAAACGGAGAAAAATCCAGAAGGAGCTCAAGGCAGGAAAGAAAAGGCGAAAACTCCTCGAAAAGTATGGTGAGAGGGAGCTGAACAGGCTGAGCGCCCTTTATCACAAATTAGCTAACAAAATCGTCGGGCTGGCTGAGAAGTATGGGGGAATTGCCTTGGAAGATTTGACCGAGATCAGGGACTCAATCAGGTATTCGGTTGAAATGAATGGTAGACTCCACAGGTGGAGTTTCAGAAAGCTTCGATCAATCATCGAGTATAAGGCGAAGTTGATGAGTGTGAAGGTTGTTTTTGTTAATCCTGCCTTCACTTCTTCCCTGTGCCCGATATGTGGGGGAAAGCTAAGCCCGAATAGGCACAGGGTCGTGAAGTGTTCGAGCTGCGGTTTTGAAGCCGACAGGGATGTCGTCGGCTCTTGGAATATCCGCTTGAAAGCCCTGAAGATGTGGGGAGTCCCCGTTCCCCCCGAAAGCCCTCCAATGGAGACGGGAGGAGGGAAGGTTATCCGCTACGATAGTTTCGCATGTTTTAAAAGTGGCGGATAATCAGAACGGAGACACAGTCATATTTCCTAAGCTAGCATCTTACTTACCGACTGTTTCTGAAAAAATACGAATTACATTAATAAGAGAAGGATTTGAAATTACTCATAGGTCTTTGCAGAAGATTGTTGTACAACGAGACTTAACAGAAGTGACTATCAATATAAAACCAGTGCGAGACGACTTAAAAGTTCATGTAAATGTTGATATGAGCACTATGACAATAGTGTTTATGATTATCGGTTTTATATTTTTCATAGTTCTTGGCTTTGTGGTGCTTATTATTGCTATTATGGAAATGAACAAGGATAAAGATAATATAATCAATAGGCTACAAGAGATATATCTTGAAATAATGCAAACCATACCATCACCATCAAAAGTCTATACCATGCCTGCACCAAATCAAGTACCAGTTGTTGCACCATCAAGAACATATATCCCTAGAGAAACTAAAGTACCCCCTCTTGAATCTGGGCAAGACATAACCTCCTTTAACACTGTTGCAAATGAAAATTGTCCTTTTCTTGGGTCAGAAAAAGATATACCTAAATGTACAGCAGCAAATATACTTTTACCATACATTGAAGCTGAGCAAATTTGTAGAAATAAATCAGTATGGCCAACTTGCCCATATTACAAAACACATATTACAAAAATTCGATAAATCTCCAAGTTTATAACATGAATATAATATAACATATGTGGCATGTATAGAATATGTGAAAAGAAGATATGTATGTGTTATGATATTTAATTGTGGTGAGAGTGAAAATGGCAGGAAAATGTTTTATCATGTTTAAAAATCATCATGAAAGTTTGAACTCTTTTTCACGTATTGTAAAGTCTGTTCCACTTTCTGAGGGGCTTATGTATTTGTTTCTACCAAAGGTTGATCACAATTGCGTACGATTAACTGATATTGCTATGGAAAAGTTCAACTTAATTCACTTCTGTGAAGTGCCCGAGTGGAAAGATGTTGATACTACTATCTCTCGATTAATATCACATTTGAAGGGCACTGATGTTTTTATATACTTGCCAGAATGGCTGCCTAGTGAGACAAAAAGGCGTCTTAGAGAACTTTCCGAGTTTCATAACTTCACAATTGTTTCTGCATAATTTTTTCTGTTTTTAAAACCAGCTTTCAAGACTTGATTGCCCAGTTATTTTTCTTTTCATCTTTAGTTCATATATTACTTTTTCAACACGTTCACGATTGAAATCACGCTCATCACATAGAAATTCTATGATTTTATTTCCATCAACATCTCTAAATTCAAGAGAGTAATTATCTGTGACTTCTGGTTTTTTAAATACATCCCTAACATAATTTACTATGTCCATATCCAATTTAGACAAATATTTTGCGGGTAAATTCTCGATAGTACCGAATTTTTTTATTAGTTTCAAAGCGGTTTTTGGCCCAACACCATGAATTCCCTCATAGTAATCCGTACCAATTAATATAGCAATATCGATGAGTTGTTCGTATGTTATACTATGCTCATTCAATACATCATTTAGTGTTATCAGCTCTGGAAGTAACCTATACACTATGCCTTTGCTCGGTTTTGCCTTCCTACCAGTGAGTGTCAAATTTCGTACAAGTCGTGGCGCTCCAAAAAGCAATGAGTCGTAGTCTTGGCTAGAAGCGCACCAAACGTCTCCTTTTTTAGCCATATACGCTGCTTGAGCTTCCCCCTCTGAAGGTGCTTGAATTACAGGTATTCCCAAAAATTTGAGAAGCCTTTTCGCATCATCAACCATTGTTTTCGATAATGAATCCATCCTTACAGCTTTAGACCATGCTGTTCTTAAGTCACCACGCTCAATGGCTTCTATCCATTGTTCCTTTAATTTTTTCCTCTCCTCTCTACGTTTTTCAAGCTCTTTAGACTTAATTCGTGGTGGTTTACCATCAAAAATAAAAACAGTCTTTATATTGTGCTCTATTATTAGATGTGTGGTTCTGTAGAGCAACCCTATAAGATGTGACGTTATCCTGCCTCTACTATCTGTGAGTGGCCTACCATCTGGTGTGCGTATTAATGCAAGAAATTGATAGAGCATGTTATTTCCGTCTATTGCAATATACTTGTTCGACAAATGCTTGAATGAAATCTGTTTGCGCGGCAATAAAGGACTTAATTTGACACCCAAAATTATTAACCCCAAATACATAAATTTCTACATGTATCTTTATTACTTCTTATGTTAAAATATCTATAAAAAGGTGGGTCAGGAAGAATTAACTTGACTGTATTGATTGGAACATCTGGTTGGTCTTATAAAGACTGGATCGGTGTGTTTTATAGTAGCGAAGAGAGAATGCTCGAACGTTACTGGGCAGTCTTTAAAACAACTGAGATAAACTCAACATTTTATGAATATCCCACCTATGGTTTTGTGCGTTATCTTCTTAAAAACACACCCCCTGGTTTCGTATACTCTGCTAAAGTTCCTAAAGTAATAACACACAAGAAACTCTTGAGTGTAAAAAAAGATGTATTATTTGATCTGAAGCGTTTTTTGGATATTATAGGTATTCTAAAAGAACGCGATCTTTTAGGCCCATTACTGATACAAATGCCTCCCAAGAAAACTTTAGATGTACCAGAATTTTCGAAGTTCATAGAAAGCTTACCTGATGGTTATGAATGGGCAATTGAGTTTCGCGATTCGTCTTGGTTGACTGATGAAACATTTAACTTATTAAGATCGAATAGTGTAGCTTATGTAATAGTTGATGAGCCGCTTCTTCCACCAATAATAAAAGTTACTGCTGATTTTACCTATGTACGATGGCATGGAAGGTCATCAAGGCCTTGGTATTACTATCGCTATAATGAGCAAGAACTTTTGGAATGGGTTCCTAAGATAAATGAGCTTGAAACAAAAGTTAAAGTTGTTTATGGTTACTTTAACAATCACTTTAGAGGCTTTGCGGTCCAGAATGCACTTCAATTCCTTAAATTACTGGGTAAAGCAACAAAAGAACAGTTAGACATACTTGAGATGATTCAGGAGTACTTTAAGAAAAAAGCAATATCAGAAGTAAAAGTTAAAGCAGTTGAAGCCAAATCCTTAGACGAACTACTTTTACTATTTGTCAACAAGAGTCGATTAGAGCGAGGGAAAGCGATACCTGATTCTGCTGTATTCTTTGAAATTGAAGATGACCGAATTATTGCCAAAGTGAAGGAATATCAAATAATTATTGACTTAGCAAAGAAGGCAATATGGCACGACTGTGCAGATTGGGCAAAGAGAATTGAAGAGAAAAAGATGTGCAAACATCTCGTAAAGCTTTTTTATTTGCTTCCAGAAGAACAAAGTACTTTTATTCTAAAAGATATATCAACTAATATTGATATTTGGTCATTTAATTTACTAAATGAGAAAAGGGGAGATTAATCTTGTCTTGTCAGTTTGAGAGTATAATAAAAGAACCAAAAAAGATAAGCAAAATAAAGCCACAAGTGCTAGATGCACTTATAGAGCAAGCAACATCACAGTTTAGAGCTGAGTTCAATCTTTTAAAAATAAAAGCAGAAAGTGTTGTTTTTGTGGGCGACACTCATGGCGACTTTGATACAACTCTACGTATTGTGGAATACTTCTTTGATAATGACATAGAAAAAATAATCTTCATTGGCGATTATGTTGATAGAGGTCCTAAACAACTTGAAAATGTTGTTTATTTATACGCATTGAAAGTTTGCTACCCAACAAAAGTATTTCTCTTGCGTGGAAATCATGAAACACCTTTGGCCAATGCCTATTACGGTTTTAAAGACATAATGATTGAGTTAGGGCTTGAACCATATTATGACAAATTCAACAAATCATTTGGATTTATCCCTGTTGCAGCAATAGTTAATGATGTATTTTTTGTAGTTCATGGTGGAATCGCTAGTAAACTTAATGATGTGGAGCAGATTAATGCAATACCTCGTCCAGACGATGTATGGAGCGCAAATATTGTGATGGAGCTTCTTTGGAACGATCCTCGTGAAAACATTTCTGGATTTGTACCAAGCTATCGTGGCCCTGGAATATACTTTTTTGGACGTGATGTTTTTGAAGAGTTTATGCAAAAAAATGGGCTAGAAAAAATGATACGAGCACATGAAGTTTTCTTAGAGGGGTATCACTATTACTTTGACAAGCAAATTTTAAGCCTTTTCTCAAGTAAAAATTATGTTGGCAGAAAAATAGACGCAAAAATAGGAAAATTGGAAGGAGACAAACTTACTGTAGTCTCCTTGCGTTAATTCTTAACTTTCTGACTTCTCTTTCTTCTTTGGATGTTCGAAAAGAAAGTTTAGTATAAATCCTATTGCAAAGGCAATACCCGCCACAACGTAGTATATAAGGTTATCATCTGGGAGATAGCTTGACACAGACTTTATAATCTCTACTAACCACAGCAGTATTGGGTATACATAACGTCTTAGCAAGTCAAGGAAATCTTTTGCAAAGGGAATGAATTCTCTAAAGAATGAATCTAAATATCGAAATACTTCTTCCAAATTTTCTGTCTGCATCATCATTTACCAATCCCCTCAAAGATTCTTATTGCTTTACCAACAATGCTTATTAATGTCGCTATAAGGCTGAGGTAGAAAAAGCCTATAATTGAAACAACTACTGTTAATCCCGCTTCAGATACAGTAATTTCAAGCGATAATAGCTTAAACATAAACAGAAGTGTCGCTATTGAAATCATAAAATCTCCAAGTGCAAATCTCCATGAATCTTTGGTCGCAGAATCCTTTATAAAGGTCAATCCTGCAACTACAACGCCCCACCGAAGAACCCAATCGCTATAGCCACCTAGTGAAACTAATGGTATCTGAATGTCAATAAGATGTATTATTTGAGAAAAACCAAAAGCTGTAATGATGGTAATCACTGACTTTATAATCCCTTTAGTGATGAGCTTAACATTCATCTTAGACCACCACCTCTTCCTCAAAAGAAATTTCAAAGATATATCCATTGAATATTATTTCGAGTGTAATAGTTCCCGAATCACTAACCACTACAGATACACTGTCACTTACTGCAGTATTTTGAGGAACTAACTGGAGAGTTGTGTTTTTCCCAACAATCGAACTATCTTTCATAGCTATTAATGTAGTATTTAGCCCGTATTCATAACCTGGGCTGTTAAATGAATAATCCACCGTAATCTCTTTATGTGTTGAGTTATAGTCTGTTACACTTATTGAATAAATTAATCCATCTAGAGGAGCATCCCAAGTAAAGGAATCTTCCTTCTCAATATAGAAACTCATTAATGACAGCGCATATTTACCGCTTATCGCAAACGCCATATACATTGGACTATCATTAAGAATATAAGTACTACTTTCAAAAAACTTTGAAAGCGATACCGATAACGAAATGTTGTGTGTACTATAGCCTAATGGTATTGTTCCTAAACTTTGGTTTTCTTCGGCTAACACGTAGTGCGTAGCATTGCTAACTCTTATTGCAACTAATGCGTCTTCTATCTCATAATACCCGCCATTATTTATTTCAATTGTTGCATTAAATTGAATCGCTGTAGGACTGAAGCTGCCACTTGTATTTGCAATATTAAAGGTTAGTTGTGTCATTGATATTAGTGATCCAATTATTATCAACGCAACAAAGATATTCATCAAGTATCCTGCGAGGAAAAATATACTACTAATTCTTAGTTTCATGCCCAATCCTCTCAAAAGCTAATTCTTGCTATATTTAATGTCAAATATATGCTTTCTTCTAATATAAAAATAGCTCTAAATTGTTTAAAACACCTCTCCTCATCACTGTAAATCGTCACCCCACTATAAAATTATCTTAAAACCCTACATAAGGCACTTGCTAAGAAGTTAGTGATAATTTTTCTGTAATGTGTATCTTTGCACTTTTACGTGATGCGTTTGATGGCCATGTTGTGATATGTACCTTCACGAGAGCCGTGTCAACATCAATATCAAGAATTGTTGATCGATTCTCTCTCCACTAACTTTTAGTCAAGTGCCCCTACATAATCTAAAAATATGGATTTATATATAACAAAAAATGTTTTGTTATAACTCCGGTTAAGGACGGCAACGAGCGAGTGTTGAGTGAAATATATCTTTTCTAATATGATAAAAATTAAAAACACAATGTTTTATTATCATCAATCAGTAATTCAATCTGCACTTTAAACTTAGTTTTTTCAGGGTGATTCATATGACTACTGATTTGTTTAAACTTCGTGACATAATGATTGGTGTTGTAACGAAAATGGAATTCGAAATAACACGCATACCACCTAAGGAAGCAGGTCGTATTGTTGGGATTAATAGATATGGAGATACAACTCTATATATTGATGTTCTAGGTGAAGATGTTGCTATATCTGAGTTAAAGAAACACTTCGATAGTTTTAGATTATTAACCGAAGAGAAGGGCATTGTAGAAATTGGTAATCCACACGATGATGATCCTCTCTTTATCTTAGACCCGGTTGATGGATCCACCAATTATATACGCGGTATTGGGTATGCTAGCATTTCATTAGCAGTTGCGTTTGGTAAGCCTCCATTAACCCTAAATGATATTGTAGTTGGTGTTGTAAAACAGATGTTTTTTGATAAAACCTATTCTGCCATAAAAGGTGAAGGTGCATGGGTGAATAAGGGCCGTGCACATCCATCTCAAGCGGATGATATTACAAAGGCTATAATTGATATTGATATAATAAAGAACATACCGCCCGAAAAACGTCGTATATTGTATCCTATTTTTGAGAAAGTTTATGATATTAGGAGGCTAGGTTCAAATGCTCTCTCATTAGCTAATGTAGCAGACGGAACGCTTGACGCGGCAATAGACCTCAGAACTAAGCTCAGAGTATTTGACTGCGCAGCAGCTCAGCTTATAGCTAAGGAGTCTGGTGCAAAAATAAAAATGCCAGACTATCCAATAAATATCGATGTACGTGTGAATTATGTTGCTGCAGCAACACAAAAACTTCTTGGTGAGATATTAGAAATAATACCTACGGAATTTTTAAAACTCCTAGAAAATCAGTAATAATCGAAGTGTTTTCAATGACAGAGAATGAGTATACCTATCTAATAACAATTAATACTGGGCTTGAAGATATTGCTGCGAAGGAGTTTAAGCAATTAGGTGCAAAGGTTATAGAAACTCATCGTAGCCGTGTTATCGTGAAAAGCGATTTTGAGTTTATTTTTCGTGTGAATTATTTATCAAGAACAGCACATAAAGCATTTCTGATTATTTTAGAGGAGACTGATATACAGAGTTTAGATGATGTGGTGCGAGTAACTCGACAAATTGAATATAGTGACTATTTATCACCACACCAAACCTTTGCAGTACGCTTTGAGCGAATTGGTGAGCATGATTTTACAAGCCTTGACATGAATGCAGCTGTGGGTTCTGTTATTGTAGAATATTTTCTTAAAACAACTGGAAAAAGAATACGCGCTAATTTGAATAAGCCAATCGTTGAATTCGGTGGGTGGTTAATTCAAGATAGGCTTATCTTTGGGATAAATACATCTGGTAGCTCTCTCCATATGCGTGGATATCGAAAATTTCAACACCCAGCACCCCTTAAACCCACAATTGCATCATCACTTCTCTATATGAGTCGTTGGTTTTTGGATCAGAACTTAATTCTTTTGGATCCAATGTGCGGCTCTGGTACTATATTGATTGAAGCAGCACTTATTGGCAGAAGTATACCACCAGGATACTTTAGAGATTCTTTCTCTTTTGAAAACTTTATTTTTATTGACCAAAGTGAGTTCCAGCAATTTAAAGAATCAATAAATTCTAAAATCGAATGGAACAAAATGCTTAAGCTTTATGGTATCGATAAGAATAAGAATTTCATTGAAGGGAGTATTGTGAATGCAAAGAACGCTAATGTTGCAGATACTATTATTTTCAAACATGGTGATGCTAGATACTTGAGGAAATATGTAGATGTAATTCCTGATGTTGTTATTGTGAATCCTCCTTACGGATATAGAATGAATGTGCATTCTTGGGTTAAGAAACTTTATGCTGATTTCATCGAGAGTTTGATCGATTTAAACCCTAAAGTTGAACTGATAGCAATGACTGCGGATAAAGAGATGGAGCGAGTTGCATCTAAATATTTCAACCTAGTGGATAAAAAAGTGACAATATACGGGCGTCTCTCCACGTTGGTGTATCGTTTTGAGCCCAAATAATCTCCAAAATAATATTTCTTTTGCTAGTTACAATTTGAGATTATTATTTCTGAATTATTCAATGATTGAGTGTAGTTATTTATAAATGATAGTTTTGCAATCATATCCATGAAGCTACTCAAATTACTCAAGTGTATATTAATCATTATCATTACCAAAAAGAGAAAACTTGTGTGATGCAACATGGCTAATCCTAATGTTAAAATTTGGTTTTTTGGTGGAGTAAATGAAATTGGCGGTACGAAAATATTGATTGAAGATTTAGGGTATGATGTATGCGTGTTCTTGGATTTTGGAAAAAGTTTCAGTGTAGAAAAACAATATTATTCATACCCAAATATACCGCGTTCACTCGATGAATTAATCCGAATTAATGCAACTCCAGACGCGTCTAAAATGCCCGTATTACAAGGATTATATACCCAATCTGAAATTACCAAACTGTCGCAGCAAAAACTACTTGAGTTAGAAAAAAGTAATCAATTCAAAGAAGAACAAGAAAGTAATATAGATGCTATTGTTATCTCACATGCACATAGCGATCATTATCAGTATATATCTCTGATCAATAGAAATATCCCAATACATATTAGTGAATGTGGTTATAATATCCTCAAGATACGTAAGTGGATTGAGCGACCCTCTCTCACCAATAATCTTTTCTTGTTAAATGTTCATACTTTTAAGACAGGGCAGTCTATACATGTGGGTAGTTTGAAAATAGAACCTGTGCATGTAGATCATTCTATCCCCGCATCTTATGGTTTCATTATACACACATCTGGTGGAACAGTTGTCTATACTGGTGACTTTAGATTTCATGGCCACAATCCTTTCTTAACATATCAGTTTCATGATAAAATCTTAGAAAACGAACCAATTGATGTACTTCTAACTGAGGCCACTCATGTTACGAAATCAATTTTGTCTAATGAAGATGAAATAGGTCGAAAACTCCAGCAAGCAATTTCTGCAACTGAACGGCTCGTAATTGCTGACTTTAGTGATACTGATTTTGATAGATTCCGAAGTTATTATAACACCGCCAAGGAGCTGGGGCGTAGCCTAGTAGTTACACTAAGACAATCACTAATTCTTGGTGCTCTTAATATATGCGAAGGTCTTGCAACGCCAAACATATTGAAAGATGAAACTATAAAAATACTAATTCCTAAACGAGAAGATCCAACAAAGCCTGTAACTGGTGAACGATTGTCCTCTTGGCAAAAAATCTATTACCAGCATTTAGGTGCAGAAGTTAAAGGTAGTGTTCAATCTGAAGATTTATGGATGCCCTTTAAAGAAATGCTTGCTAAAATGGGTACACCTCCTGAAGAAAAGTTAATTAGCCATGCCCAGATGCTCAATAAATCACGAGAGTATGTATTGTGTCCATCTTTCAACACAATAGGTGATCTACAGCAAGTAAAACCAGCTGCTGGTAGTGTATACATCCTTTCGACAAGTGAACCGTTCGATGAAGAGCGTGAAATTCAATTTGAAAAGCTTCTGAACTGGCTTGAGTTATATGGAATTCCTATGTTGCATGTTCATGTTTCAGGACATGTGCAACCTTTGGACTTAAAAACGTTTGTAGTTGATGTAAATCCAAAACGTGCAGTACCTATACATACCGAAAAGTCAGAGTTCTTTAAGACATTGTTTACTGGGCTTGGAATCAATGTAGAGCTTCCAAGGCTTGGTTCATTCATTGAATTATAATTTTTAAAATATCTCTTTTCTTTTGCTCTCACAGATTCTTCCGTTAATAGAAAAAATATTAAAGACCTAGGATGTTTCTTAGTTTGTTAATTTACTGATAAAATGTTCTAAAGGTGGTTTGATTGCCTGAATCTAAAAAAACATCATATATCTCTGGATTTTATAAACTTTCAATAGAAGAGCGAGTTGAGAAATTAAAGGAATTTGCCGATTTAACGGATGAAGAAATCGCACTTCTCAAGAAATTCGGTGCACTTGATATTGAGATTGCGGATCGCATGATCGAGAACGTAGTTGGTACAATGCCATTGCCTCTTGGTATTGCAACTAATTTTATTATCAATGGTGAAGAATATTTGGTTCCAATGGCTGTAGAGGAAACATCTGTTGTTGCTGCTGCAAGTAATGCTGCAAAGATGTGCCGTTCGAAAGGAGGCCTTTTTGCATATGCTACTGAGCCTATTATGATTGGACAAATACAGTTGGTTAATGTAAAAGATCCTTATGGTGCTAAGGTTGCAATTTACGGTGAGAAGGAGAAAATTTTAGAAATAGCAAATGAGCAAGATCCTATCCTCGTAAAACTTGGTGGTGGAGCAAAAGATATAGAAGTTCGTGTTATTGAATCAATAACCGGCCCAATGGTAATTACACATCTACTTGTTAATACACTTGATGCAATGGGCGCTAATGCAGTAAATACAATGGCAGAGGCTGTAGCACCATATATAGAGAAAATAACTGGCGGTCGTGTTTATTTAAGAATAATCTCAAATCTTGCAATTCATAGATTAGTTCGGGTGAGAACTGTTGTTTCTAAAGAGGCTGTTGGTGGAGAAGATGTTGTTGATGGAATCGTTGAGGCATATTCCTTTGCTGCGGCAGATCCTTTCAGAGCTGCAACTCATAATAAAGGTATAATGAATGGAGTTGATGCCGTAGTTATCGCAACTGGTAATGATTGGCGAGCTGTGGAAGCAGGTGCGCACTCATATGCCTCAATTACAGGTCGTTATTTGCCCTTAAGCACTTGGGAGAAGAACGAAGACGGTGATTTGGTTGGTACTTTAGAAATGCCAATGCCTGTAGGAATAATCGGTGGAGCGACAAAAGTGCATCCTATGGCAAAATTGTCACTAAAAATTCTTAGAATAAAAACTGCACGTCAGTTGGCTGAAATAATAGGCGCTGTCGGATTGGCACAAAATCTAGCTGCGTTGAGAGCATTAGCTACAGAAGGAATTCAACGCGGTCATATGTCATTACACGCAAAAAATATAGCAATTATGGCTGGTGCCACTGGAGATCTTATTGACAAAGTTGCAGAGATAATGGTAAAAGAGCGAAAGATTCGAATTGATAGAGCTAAAGAAATTCTAGAGGAACTAACCAAAAAACAGTAAAAGCACTCTTTATATCTTATTTCTCTCAATAGTTTCTGGTTGTGCTGGATGATGCAGGAACGCAGTATTGCAATAAGGCAGGTCTTAGTAATAGTTTTGCTCTTAAATATCTTTGTAGCTGCAATTAAAGGAATTCTTGGTTATGCTACAAATGTAATTAGCCTAATTGCTGATTCCTTCCACAGCGTTATCGATAGCGCATCTAACATAATTGGGTTAGTTGGAATAACTATAGCTTCTCGACCAATAGATGAAACGCATCCTTATGGACATGAAAAATTTGAATCGTTGGCAAGTTTATTTATTGGAGTTTTTATCTTCCTAACAGTTATCGAAATTTTGAGTACTGTAATATCTCGCATATTTAACCCTGTAATTCCACAAGTGGATGTAATTACCATCATTTTTGTCTTGCTTACTATGTGTGTAAACATTTTTGTAACTAAATATGAACGTAAAATGGGTGAGCGATTGAAAAGTGATATCCTCATTGCTGATGCTGCACATACTTTTAGTGATCTTTTTGCAACATCTATCGTTTTGATAAACCTCATTCTGGTGGCTTTTGGGTTATATTTCCTAGATTCTATAATTGCGATTATAATTTGTGCTTTTATTGTTAATGTTGGTGTGAAGGTAATAAAAGAAAATGCCTTCTGAAACTGTTCTTTTTTAGGGGAATCTTTAAATGTTTTTATGATTAAATATTAACGTATAACAGCGAAAGAAAAACTTTATGCGCTCAAGCAAGCAGTTGAATTACCCAGTGCACACCAAAGACAAAATGATGCAAAATAAAAGTAAAGAATTCAATCGCAAACTCTCACGCTCAACACGGGCTAAAATCGTCTAGAAGTTTTCGTGCAGTATTTAAATCGAGTTTGTGGACCTTGCTTATATTATACTTCGTCAACCTGCCCGACATGTGGGAGTCGCTTAAAGTCCCAAACCGGGCTGATGAAATGCGCGAGGTGTGTCTACAAGGCGGATAGGCAGCTCGTCGGAGCGTTCAGCATTTTTATGCGGGGACTCGGGGTCGCCCTGAGCGGGGTCGAGACCAATGATTTACTCCCCCATGAACCCGGAGGGGAGTTGAGGCTGATGAGGCCCAAGTCCGTTGCGAGGGTGAATTTAAATGGAGGGATGTTTACTCACATTCCTCCACGAAACCTCACAATGGTCAGACCCCATGGTGCTAACAGATTCTTCACCTATTAATATTGGTGTGATTAAACAAATCATTTTAGAAATTCCTGAGGTTAAAGAATGCCATAAAATACGCGCACGAGGCACTGAAAAGGCATTTTTTATCGATTGTCATATTCTTGTAGATCCAAAGCTCTCGATAATTGAAAGCCATGAAATAAGTACTCGTGTGGAACGACTTTTGAAAAAGCGTCTTCCTGGGCTTAAAGATGTAGTTATACACATAGAACCATATATTGATTCTGAGAGGTTAGAATAATAGTTCAGAAAGTAAATCATTAACATAAAGACTTTATCATATTAGTAAAAACTTTCTTGTATAAATTCTTATTTTTAGAAATCTTTAAAAATGATGATGCTGCATTTAGAAGCTGAAGTTAATAATATTTAATTAAAATACATTAAACAAACAAGAATTTGAAATGTGGTGGTTTTATGAGCGAGAAAACTGATAAAGAACGTAAACATACAACTGTGTCCATTCCAATTCCATTATATGAGAAGATAAAGAAAAGAATTGAAGGTACAGGATTTACTTCTGTATCCGACTATGTGACATATGTGTTGAGAGAAGTCTTAGCTAGTTTAGAGGAAGAAGAAAAGGAAGAAGTATTTTCAAAAGAAGAGGAAGAAAAAGTTAAGGAACGTCTTCGTTCTCTTGGATACCTTGATTAACAGAGGCGATACAAACTATGAGAACACTTCCAAGACCACATGGCGGTAGGTTAATTAATCGCGTATTAAGTGATGCTGCAAAAAAGCGAGTAAAAGATGAGCTTCCAGAAATGATAAAAATTGAAATCTCTAGAGATCTCGCAGTAGACATGGAAAATATTGCATATGGTATCTTTAGCCCACTTGAAGGACCGTTAGATAGTACAGACTTCGAATCAGTTCTCTATAATATGCGTTTAGCTAATGACATACCTTGGACAATACCTATCATTTTGGACGTATCTTCAGAAGTAATTCGAGATAAAAAATTAAAAGTCGGCGATGTAGTTGCTTTAATATACCAAGGAAAACCAATTGCACGCTTATTTATAGATGACATTTATTCTTACGACAAAAAAGAGTATGCAAAGAACGTTTTCAAAACAACTGATGTTAAACATCCTGGTGTTTCAAAGGTAATGCAATACGCTGACAGATTAATTGGTGGAAAAATAGAATTAATAGATGGAGTGAACAATCCATTTGAGAAATACACATTAAGACCATTGGAAACAAGAGTACTTTTTAAAGAGAAAGGTTGGAGAACAGTGGTTGGCTTTCAGACAAGAAATGCACCACATATGGGTCATGAGTATGTTCAAAAAACAGCACTAACATTTACTGATGGACTGTTTATAAATCCTGTAATAGGCAAGAAAAAGCCTGGAGACTTCAAAGATGAGGTGATTTTAAAAGCCTACGAAGAGCTCATAAATCATTATTACTTAAAAGATAAAGCTGTACTGGCTATTCTAAGAACTGAAATGCGTTATGCTGGGCCAAGAGAAGCAATATTTCATGCAATTGTACGTAAAAACTTTGGCTGCACACACTTCATTGTTGGCCGTGACCACGCAGGCGTTGGTAATTACTATGGACCATATGAGGCACAAGAAATATTCAGTGAATTCCCAGATCTCGGTATAACCCCTATATTCTTCAAAGAATTCTACTATTGTAAGAAATGTCTTGGTTATGTCAGTTCGCAAATATGTCCACATAGTGGCGATGATATCATCAGGCCAAGTGGCACAATAATACGAAAGATGCTGGTAAAAGGCGAACTTCCTCCAAAAGAGATGATGCGACCTGAGGTAGCAAGAGTAATTTTGAGTTTTGATAAGCCGTTTGTTGAATAATTATTTGTTGTGGTGCTTAATATGCCATTAAATAAAGTATTTGTAATAGGTCTTGATTCAGCTCCACCAGAGCTATTGTTTGACAAGTTTCTAGATGAAATGCCAAATATAAAACAACTTTTGGCTAAATCAATGTATGGTCCAATGAAAAGTTGTATTCCAGCAATAACAATTCCAGCATGGATGGTAATGGCTACTGGAAAGACACCAGGCGAGATTGGTATATACGGATTTCGGCATAGAAAGAGTGGGACATACAATGATATCTGGATAGCTCACAGTAAAATGATAAAGGCAAAAGCAGTATGGGACTATCTTGGTGAACATGGATACAAATCGATTTTGGTAGGAGTACCTCCAACTTATCCTCCAAAGCCAATTAATGGCTACTTGGTCTCATGTTTTATAACACCTGACGCATCTGTCAACTACACATATCCTGAAAACTTAAAACAAGAAATAGAATCTCTTGTCGGTGAATATATATTTGATGTGCCATTTAGAAAAGAAGATCGTGATGGTGTGCTCGAAGGAATCCTAGAAATGACTAAGAAGCGTTTTGAGGTAATTAGATATCTGGTACAAGAGAAAGAATGGAATTACTTTGAGTTTGTAGAAATTGGTCTTGATAGAATTCATCATGCATTCTGGAAATATTTTGACGAAGGCCATCATCTACATGTCCCAAATAGTAAATACAAAAATGTTATTCGTGATTATTATAAGTTGCTTGATAAAGAAATTGGCTCAGTTCTTAAGCTTTTAGACGAAAATACAGCTATAGTCATAGTCTCAGATCATGGTATAAAACGAATGAAAGGTGCTTTTGCCGTTAATCAATGGCTAATTGATGAAGGCTTGTTAAAGATAAGAAATCCTGAAGTCCTAAAGACTGGGAAACAAATCCGATTTAAGGATTTGGATGTAGACTGGGGTTCAACAACTGCTTGGGCATGGGGCGGTTACTATTCACGTGTATTTCTTAATGTAAAAGGACGCGAACCTAATGGTACTATTAACCTTAGTGAATATGAAAAAATCAGAGATGAAGTTGCCGAACGAATAAAATCAATAAGAGGCCCAAATGGAGAAAAATGGGATACAAAAGTATTCTATCCAGAGAATATATACCCTAAGGCCCTTGGAGATAGGCCTGATATGATGGTCTATTTTGACAATCTTTCTTGGCGTGCTGCCGGAACATTAGGCTATGAAACTAATTATCTTCCAGAAAATGATATTGGCCCTGATGATGCTGTGCACTCTGAATATGGTGTCTTTGCGCTTCATACGCCTGATATGAATGTCTCAAAACATGTCTCTCTTACAATATATGACTTTGCTCCGACAATCTTGAAGTTATTTGGTGTAAATACAAATGGCGAGGAATTACAGGGGCGTAGTATTGTATGAGCTTTGTAATATGGCTAACAGGGCCAAGTGGTGCTGGGAAAACAACTTTAGCACATGCTCTTGAAGAAAAACTTAAGAAAATGGGTCATAAAGTAGAAATTCTTGATGGTGATGTTATACGAAGAACATTATATCCTAATATAGGCTTTAGCAAAGAGGCTAGAGAAATGCATAACAGAGTAGTCATCCATATGGCAAAGCTGCTCTCTCGCAATGATGTTGTAACTATAGTCTCTTTGATATCACCTTATAAAGCAGTTCGAGACTATGCGCGGAAGGAAATTGGCCGTTTTATAGAAGTATACCTAAATTGCCCACTTGAAGTTCGAATACAGCGAGATCCAAAAGGATTGTATGCAAAGGCCATACGCGGAGAAATCAAGAATCTCACTGGATACAATGGAGTTTACGAAGTACCAGAAAATCCAGAAGTAATTGTAGATTCTCACAAAATGAGTGTTGATGAAGAAGTAGACCTTGTAATAAAGAAAGCAATAGAATTAGGATATCTCAAAACATAGTTTTATTATTTTTTATCAATTTTTGTAAAACAAATATTATCGTTAAATTATGCCTAGAAGTCTCAATAGTGTGACTTATGTTGTAGTGATGTTCTTTCTCATAGTGTAATGATGTATGATAAACTTAAAATAACACTCAGTACATTATGTATATACATAATACAAATTAGCTAAAATAAAAA
>Ga0164318_10002375_pt1 | contig 17453 bp, 20 predicted proteins | sample GuaBasSedimGuay9_FD_113734 | JGI IMG/M metagenome (GOLD analysis project Ga0164318, IMG submission 113734) | Subseafloor sediment microbial communities from Guaymas Basin, Gulf of California, Mexico - Guay9, Core 4571-4, 0-3 cm | ecosystem: Environmental > Aquatic > Marine > Hydrothermal vents...
ATGGGCAGCTGGAACGAAATACAATAGGTGAACGGACGGGAGTTTCTTCAAAACTGAGACACTGCCTGAAAACCCCCGGGCGTCGTTATGAGCGTTTCACTTCCGCACAACAACGGTCACAACGTCTTCGTCACTTAACACGTGCGAAAGACCCACATGCTGCCCTGCATGTTTTGCCGAGTCCCCCCAGACCTGCGCATACCGAAACTTTCTCACAAAATCGCGGTGGATGGTAGAGCATACCTCAGCCACAGTCGAACTACCTTTCATGATCATCGGTTCATCCATGTCAGCCGGCTGCCCCTGTGGCTTCATATAGATGCGTATGAACCCGAATTCGGTGTATATCCGCTCCTTTAAGGAATCGAGATTTACACCACCATCCGCAGATATCATGATCGCATTGGAAAAACGCTCCTTGCACGTTGCTATCGTTGCCGCGTCCGCCAGATCGATCTTGTTTACGACAGTTACACCACGAACATACCTGCGATTTCCCGTAACCACATCGATCAGTTCATCAACGGTTATATTCTCCCGTATGATCACGTTTGCATTGTGTATTTTGTATTCGGATAGCACTGATTGGACGGTTTTCTTATCGAGATCGATATTAACAGTACTATTTACCCTGACCCCGCCTCGATCCGACTTGTAGATGGTGATGCGCGGAGGCGCGGTATTGATCCGAATCCCTGCATCATACAACTCTTTTACAAGTACGTCATACTGCTGCAACTGGAACACATCCACAATTATGAGGACCATGTCAGCATTTCGGATCACCGAGATCACCTCTCTACCGCGCCCGCGCCCGATCGCAGCACCCCTGACCAGTCCCGGAACATCGAGAAACTGCATCTGGGTTCCGCGGTACTCAAGTGTGCCGGGAATCACATCGAGCGTGGTAAACTCATACGCAGCCACCTCGCTTTCGGTTCCTGTGAGGACGTTTAACAAGGTGGATTTCCCGACCGATGGGAAGCCGACCATCACGATGGTTGCGTGCCCTGACTTCTTTACGGCGTATCCCTCGCCGCCTGACTTCGATGCTGCCCGCTTCTGCACCTCATCCCGCAGTCTTGCGATTTTTGCTTTCAGTCGCCCTATGTGATGGGATGTTGCCTTGTTGTACGGCGTCTTCCTGATCTCATCTTCTATGCTCTTAATATCGTCTTCGATTGTCATTTTGTGGGTGGGTGTACCTGATCGTGGATATGCTTTATAGTATTGGGAAGCCGGATAAGGAAAAATTTAGTTACCGCGAAAAAATCTGTCAGCAGCACAGGAGGCGTCAACCCTACACCTCACGCGCTCATAAACGACGGAGCGATGACCAATTCGCTGACCGTGGTCGATTCGCGGACCATATCATCCCTTGATACGATGCCATACGGCTTTTCGTTGATGACCACGACGATGTTTCTTTTGTGGTGCTGGTCAAAGAGTTTCGATACATCCGGGATCAAAACATCACCGTCGACGATGATGGGGTCTCTTGACATAACGTCCTGCACCTTCTGATTGGTCAATCCCGATACCAGGACTTTTGTGATCTGTTCCAGCGTCACAATACCGACAACATTCGTTGCATCAACCACAGGAGCGCCGCGTATTCGGTGTTTGAGAAGGATATTCGCAGCAGCCTTAATCGTTATATCCACATCGATCGCTGCGTTCCCGCTGCGAATACACTCCTTAACAGATCGTTTTGGCAGGATGATAAGATCTGAGATCGCAAAGATCAGGATGTTTCTTGTATCATCCCTTCCAATCGCCTTTCCCCTGATCACGAGTTTGTTCTGTGGCGTTGGACCTATCTTGATGATGTCACCGTTGTCAAACTTGCGGATATTGCCGATCACTTTGACCCTGCCGTGGCATGTGTCCGGGTGCTGCACAGTAGTAAACATGATCTCACAGACGGTTGCGCCCTCGACCAGTTTTCCATTCCGGTAGATGTTTGTTATCGTCTTGGCTGGCTGGTCACTGATATCGAGAATGTCGTATGTCTGCCCGGTTGGATGATACCCGCCTTTTGGACCTGGAACGCCCTCCACAATCCCGAGCATCCGGAGAGCTTGCATCTGATTCCGCACCGTACCCGGGTTGCGGTCGATCACCGCGGCAATCTCCTCTCCTTTCACCCCCCTCCCCTTCTGGTGGTAAAGGTTGATGAGTGTCGTCAATATCTCGGTCTGGATGGGCGTAAGTTCCATAACTTAGTTAAAGTCATAGATCACCCACCATATACCTATCGATTAATAATGTAGAATTAGCTCACTTAAGTGGCGTGTATGCTCCAAGAAGAAATAGCTCAGCATCCCTAACTCCCCGCACGGTTTTGGCGAACGTCTGCAGTTCTTCGATCTCGCTGTACTGTTTGAATCTGCACATCACGAACAACCCATATTTCCCGGCTGTGGATTCCCATGCCCCAAAAGCCCACTCTTGATTCTTCAAGAAATCTACTAAATCATCGACAGCCGATTTCGGACACTCGATTCCGATATACCCATTGATACGATACCCCAGTTCTCCCCAGTTGATTTCGGGGCGATAACCTGTTATAATACCTCGCTCCATGAGCATGCGAACACGCAAATTTGCCGTACTTCTCGGAACTTCGACATATCTAGCAAGTTCAGTCAGTCTGGGGCCTACGCCAATGCCCTCGGACATTGCCTCAAGAATTTGTTCATCCAGTTCGTCTACGATAATAGCACATCCATATCAGTTGTTGTGTTGTATTGACATAGTAAATTCTAATCATTCTTTAATGTATTGGTCGGGTTGGGCTATCAACTTGCTCGAATGTCCTGATCACTGGTTGCCTGACAAACCGGTAGCAAGAACGCTTGTAACAAATAAATAAATTATATGGATCTACATCGGTAAATCCGTGATATTTGCCAGTTTATGGGCGTCATAATAGATGCCACCACCTAAAATCTCATAAAACTCGGTAACATATCCCAACTAATTTACAATTTTTCATAAAACGCCCCGGGTCAGACTGGACCCCATAAGCCCAACCGCAATATCAAATAACATTCGTACAATTTGTTTCATTCGTGCTTTATTTGCAGGTTTTTTCGTAAAAACCGGATTTTCCAAATCCAAATTGAGTTATTGCGACTCTTACACCACTATAAACAATAATTCCCCGTGATCCGGACGATCAGGTTATTTCGTCACTGCTCATCGGAGTCCAACCTTTCAAGGAGCCCGGTTCTCGCATCCTGTGGATCGGCCCGACCGCGCGTCTTCTTCATCACCTGCCCAACAAGGTAATTAAGTGCTTTCGCTTCCCCGCGCCTGTAATCATTGATCGCATCAGTGCATTCGGAAAGTACCTCATCGACAGCAGACGTGACCACGTCTTCTTTCACCTTCGCAAGTTCCTTTTCAGACACGATCCCGCCGGGTGTGCCGCCTTCATCAAGAATCGTACGTATGACGGTGATTGCACCATTTTCGGTGATCACGCCATCCGAAAACAACTTCAGGATCTCGATCATATCCGCTGTCTTGAATGCGCCGATCTCGAGATCGCGATAATTAAGTTCCCCTTTCAGCACGTCAACGATCCACGAAGCACTGAGCTTCGGGTCGATTGCGGCGGAAACATCCTCAAAGAACATTGCGAGTTTCGGATCGAGCGTTAGCGCGGCGGCATGGTTCTCTGTTATGCCGTAATCCTTAAGAAATCGTATACGCTGCGCCTCGGGAAGTTCCGGAATCGTTTCCCTGATCGCAGGAACCCAGTCCATAATCCGCATCGGAACAAGGTCAGGCTCCGGGAAATAGCGATAGTCGTGCTCGGTCTCCTTTGTCCGCATCGAAACAGTGACGCCGCGCAACTCATCGAAGTGCCTCGTCTCCTGCACAACAACCTCGCCGCGGCGCAGCACATTTCGCTGGCGCACGATCTCAAATGAGAGTGCACGCTCCGCGCCCTTGTATGAGGATATGTTCTTAACCTCAGCACGCTCGCCACCGGCAAGCGAGATGTTCGCATCCACACGAATCGCGCCGTCCATATCCCCGTCGAACACATCGAGGTATTCGAGGATGTTCCTGAGTTTATTCAGGAATCTCCGCGCCTCTTTTGGGCTTCGGAGGTCCGGCTCTGTCACGATCTCAAGCAGCGGCACACCGGCGCGGTTATAGTCGACCAACGTGAACTTCGACCGGTCGATCGTGCCTTCGTGCACCAGTCTTCCAGGATCCTCTTCCATATGGACACGGTTGATCCTGACGTGCCTGACCCCTTGCCCATCATCGCCTTCGATAGCAAGGTATCCATTGATCGATATTGGATAATCGTACTGCGTGACCTGAAATCCCTTTGGCAGGTCCGGATAATAGTAATTTTTGCGATAAAACTGAGTCTGTGGTAGAATCTCGCAATTCATAGCAAGAGCAACCTTTATGGCGCTCTTCACAGCAGATCTGTTCAGTACCGGAAGCGACCCGGGCAGACCGAGACAGACCGGGCAGGTGTGGGTGTTTGGTGGCGCGTTGTGATAATCAAGCCCACATGAACAGAATAACTTTGAATTAAGTGTATTCAGTTGTACATGAATCTCAAGTCCGATGATCACACCATCTTCTGTTCTTACAGACATTTCTGATGAGTAGGTGTGCGGATTAAATTAAACTTTCGGCTCTTCCGGCGTTGGAATAAAAAATAAAACCCAAACCCCGAAATGAATACTCATTCCAACGAGCATCCTATTGTAGGCAGGAATACGAAATTCCACAAATGCGCATCAGGCGACAACGTAATCTTGCATGCCCTGATCGAATGGCTGCGCTTCTGCAAAAGTCCGGCGGTCGGCCGAACAAGCCAAACATACACATTATAAGTATTGCGATGAAAACTTCCATCATGCACCCCGAAGTCTCGGTGATCGTTCCGACTCTTGATGAGGAGAGGTATCTCGAACGAACACTTGCATCGATTGCAACCCAGAACACAAACACGCCCTACGAACTGATCATAGCCGATGGCGCGAGTACCGATGGGGGCATGTCCATCGCAGAGCGGTATACGGATGTGATCATCCAATGCGAGGAGAAAGGCATCGGTGCAGGCAGGCATTGCGGTGCAAAGCACGCGAGAGGGCGGTACCTTATGTTCATCGATGCAGACACGATCCTACCATGTTACTACATTGCATGGCTCTGCGATCGGTTTACTGACCGGGATCTGGTTGCATTCTCCGCGTCATTCGGATTTTCAGAGCAGTCACAATCCGCGAAGCTTGCCGAGAAGGTCACGAACCAGTACCTGACCATGCGGGACAAGGTTCTCGAGCCAACGCTTCCGGGATTTAACACCTGTGTCAGGAAGGATGCATACTTCGAGAGTGGTGGATACCGAAACGTCCCTCTTGAGGACATAGAATTCAGCAGAAGGATAAGCCAGATCGGGAAGACCAGGTATTTCGATGACGTGGTCGTTATAACCTCACCGCGACGGCTTGACGGGATGGGACTTCTTGGAACATTATACTATTACACCCAGCTCGATCTCGGACGTGCCATAGACGGCAGTATGATTGATAAAATGAGTAAGAAACTTGGAATTGCGGATTTGCGCGATTATGTGGGGATACGATGACAGATACGATACTAAATACGACACGGTTGCCCAATACTAATTTTGAACGATTGCATGCACGATTAATCAGCCAATTAAAGCGACAGATCGGCGGCGATCACATCAGTGAGCAGGTGCTTGCTGCGATGAGGAACGTACCCAGACACCTCTTCGTGCGCGAGAGCGATATGGCGAATGCTTACGAGGACTATCCGCTCTCGATCGGGCACGGTCAGACGATCTCCGCGCCGCATATAGTCGGGATTATGTGTTCGCTACTCGAGATCGAGAATGGGATGAAGATACTCGAAATCGGTGGCGGTTCCGGGTATCATGCGGCGGTGCTTGCGGAACTCACCGGTCCTGGCGGCATGGTGTATGCAATCGAACGAATCACAGAGCTTGCGGAGTTTGCACGGCAGAATCTAACAGATGCCGGATACGAAAACGTCGTCGTCACCGCAGGCGACGGCACGCTCGGGCTTTCCGAACATGCGCCTTATGACTGCATCACCGTGGCGTGCGCTGCTCCTACCGTCCCACAGCCACTTGTTGACCAGTTGAAACGTGGCGGCAGGATGACGATCCCGATCGGCAAGTATACTCAGGAACTGTACCTGATTCATAAAAACGACGCGATATCAAATGAGAAGAAAGGTGGGGTCGTGTTCGTGCCATTGATCGGAGAATATGGGTTCTAACATGATTGAAAGATTAAAGATACGTGACGCAACGGAATCGATCCTTGCCCACGATGCAGCGCGGGTCATCTCGCACAACGATGCGGACGGGCTAACAGCGGCGGGCATCCTCTGTCATGCCCTCTTAAGACTCGGGAAGCGATTCCATACAACCATCATCAGTCAGCTTGATCGCGGGTTTGCGGATCGGCTGAATGCGGATCATCATGAGGGGGTGCTAACGGTCTTCTGTGATATGGGAAGCGGACATTCCGACATCATAACCGGGGTCGCAGGCGACGTTCTCGTGATAGATCACCACACGCCAACTGGCGATCTGGCGTGCCCGCATGTGAACCCGCATCTGGTGGGGATCGATGGCGCATTCGAGCTATCAGCGTCCGGTGCGGTCTACGCGGTTGCGAAAGGGCTCAGTAGCGAGAATATCGACTTATCGGGACTTGCCATGGCAGGCGCGATTGGGGATAAGCAACTGATGATCGGCGCGAACGCAGACATACTCGCAGATGGCGTGCAGAACAAGATTATATCTGTGAAGAAAGGAATTCGGATCGGGGATGGGGATGTCTCCGATATTCTCGAACAGAACATCGACCTTTATCTTGATATTACTGGCGATGCTGCGAAGGTAAGTGAGTTTCTCGGTGAAGTGGGCGTGAGCGGCAGCGGAAGATTAAGCGAACTTGCCGAGCCGCAGCTCCGAAAACTTGCAACGGCGCTTGTGCTGAAGTTGCTGCAGAGGAGCAGTCCGGATGTCATAGAAAATCTCATCGGCGACGTGTACACATTGCGCTGCGAGGTGATCCCGAACGCCAATGATTTCGTATCATGCTTGAATGCGTGCTCGCGGTTAAACGATCCGGGACTTGCACTCTCGCTATGCCTTCGGGATCCGGCAGGCGTTTCCCATGCCCGAAGAGCGGCTGTTGATTACCAGCGCACCCTTGTCCGCGAGATGAATGCAGCCGAGCCGTCCATCCTGCACGGGGACCACATCAAATACCTGATGCTTGATGATGCGGAGGGTACAGGCATCATCGCAAGCACGGTTACCGGATTTCTGTACCCTGATCAGCCATGCATCGTCCTTAACCATAGCGATGGCAAGATCAAGATATCAGCCAGAGGCACGAAGTACCAGGTCGCAAGCGGACTCGATCTTGCGGAGGTGCTGCGGATCGCCTCTGAGTCTGTGGGCGGCAGGGGTGGCGGGCACAGCATCGCTTCTGGCGCTGCAATCCCAAAAGGCGCGGCAGATGCATTTATATCGACTGCAGATTCGCTTGTTGGTGCGCAGCTTGGTGGTGAACCACAATGATCTTATCAAAGAATGAAATTAACGAACTGATGAAGCTTGATCCTCCGCTTGTTGAGGATATGATTGATCCTGATACCCAGATACAGGTGAACGGCTGCGAACTCACAGTCGATCGCATCTTTGCGTTTGCAGGCGCAGGTTCCGGATCTGGTGCAGGTGCCAGCACAGGCGCCGGCGCAATTGCATTCGAGAACAGCGAACGGGTGCTCTCGGAATGTACCGAACTCGCATTCGATGGTGACGGCTGGATCGATCTTCCTGCTGGTAGTTACAAGATTGTTTCCAGGGAGATCGTGCATATCCCAAAGGACGCGATCGCGATCGCACGACCGAGATCGAGTCTCCTACGCTCTGCAGTAAGCGTCGAGACCGCGGTCTGGGATGCCGGATATGAAGGAAAGAGCGAGTGCCTGCTCATCGTGTTTAATGAGGCGGGATTTAAGTTAAAGCGCGGTGCGCGTGTCTTGCAACTGCTGTTTATGGGGCTTGCAAGCGAGACGGAGGGGTATGCTGGCGTGTATCAGGGATACCTGACCCAAGCTCCGACATGACTAAATATCTGTGAGACAATCCGGATACTTAATGATCATCACGATAAGTGGACTGCCTGGAAGCGGAACCAGCACGGTATCTAAAATCCTGTCAAGACGCATCGGTGTCGAGGTCGTCTCGGCAGGCGACATCTTTCGGAATATGGCAAAAGAGAAGGGGCTGACGCTTGAAGAGTTTGGAGAATCCGCCTCGGATGATGAGGGGATCGACAGGGAGCTCGACCGATTCCAGAAGAAGATCGCCTCGGATGCAAGAAGCGAGGGAAAAGACGTGATTCTCGAAGGCAGGCTCTCGGCATGGATGGTAGAGCCTGATCTCGCTATATTCGTGACAGCTCCGCAGGACGTTCGGACAGCACGGGTTTCACATCGCGAGGGGGTGCTACTTCCTGAGGCCGCTACAGAGATCCGGGAGAGGGAGTTATGCGAAGCCGCGCGGTATGAGGAATATTATGGCATCGATATCAATGATCTCGGGGTGTATGATCTCGTGATAAACTCAGGAAACTGGGATCAGCACGGGGTTGCCATAATAGTTGCGGCGGCTGTGGATGCACACCAAACGCATAAGTAGAGTGACGCACCAGTCTTTTTAAATAAAACTACAGTTCAAAAAAGAGAGTTGAAATGAATGGACATCGATCTAAATAAAGCACTGAGAAAAACAATCAGATCCGGCAAGGTTCTCATCGGATCAAATGTAAGCAGGGATGCCGTAAAAAATGACGGCGATACAACGGTTGTGCTTGCTGCGAACTGCCCTGCTCCTATTAAAGCAGAGATATTGGATTCTAACGCATCGATAATCGAATATCCTGGAATGGGTATCGACCTCGGCATCGCATGCGGGAAGCCATTTAACATTGCTGCGCTAACCATCCTCGATCCTGGGGATTCAGGGATCATGGCGATATTCGAACCTGAAGAGACGCCGGAAACTTCTGAAACTTCCGATACGTTGGATACGTTGGAGCTATCAGAAGCAGTAGGGGCACCAGCCGGGATCGAGTGATAAGCGTGGGTGAGATCAGACTTACCACAGAAGGTGTCAGGTACATCGCGCTCTTTGAGAGTCTCACAGGAGCTACGGCACGAGATTGCATCGACGAGGGCGATCGGGTACTATATGTGGTCAGAACCGGCGACATGGGGCTTGCAATCGGCAGAAACGGTGAACATATCAACAGGGTCAAGAAATCCATCGGCAAGCCAGTTGAGATTGTGGAGTATACTGACAACCTCGAAACGTTTATGAAGAACGCGGCGCAGCCCGCGAAGGTGGTTGGAGTCGAACGGATGGTGCGCGGCGGAAGGCGGGTCGTGTACGTGGACGTTCCCCCAAACGAGAAAGGGCTCGCGATCGGCAGGGACGGCAGAAACATCGAAAAGATGAGGATGCTCGCGCAGCGACATCATGACATCGACGACGTGATAATCAGATAAAGTTTAAGTTCGAGAGAGCAAGAAAGGAGGAATAACATGGGCAAAGGAAAATACGCAGCTCGCAAGCTACAAAAAGACCGAAAGAAATCCAGATGGAGCGATCGTAACTACAGCAGCCGCGCTCTACGCCTGAATATCAAAGCAGATCCGCTCAGCGGTGCCCCACAGGGGCGTGGAATCGTGCTTCAGAAGGTCGGAGTCGAGGCAAAACAGCCAAATTCCGCGATCCGTAAGTGCGTCCGGATACAGCTAATCAAGAATGGAAAACAGGTTACTGCATTCTGTCCGGGCGACGGCGCGATCAACTTCATCGATGAACATGACGAGGTAACAGTTGAGCGTATCGGCGGAATGATGTCAGGTTCCATGGGCGACCTGCCTGGTGTCAGGTTCAAGGTGACCGCTGTGAACGACGTGACGCTTCGTGAGATGGTGATCGGGCGTAGAGAGAAACCAATCAGGTGATCAGATGGATAAGTTATTTGGCAAATGGGATCTATCAGAGGTCGAAACTATGGATATGGGCATCAGGCGGTATGTAGATCTCAGTCCGAGAATCGTGCTTCATACCGGCGGCAAACACAGCAGCCAGCAGTTCAACAAGTCTGATGTACCGATCGTTGAACGGCTGATCAACCGGATCATGCAGAAAGCGGTAAACACCGGTAAAAAGCAGCGTGCTTACCGCATCGTCGTATCCGCATTCGATGCCATCAACGAGAAGACCGGGAAGAACCCGGCACAGGCTCTCGTCGATGCCATCGCCAATGCCGGACCCCGGGAGGAGGTTGTCCGTCTCAAATACGGTGGGATCGCTGTGCCGAAGGCTGTCGACACATCACCCCAGCGCAGAGTGGATATTGCTCTGCGGTTCATCGCCGAAGGGGCGCGCCGTTCCGCATACAAGAGCAAGCGATCTATGGTAACGAGTCTCGCTGATGAGATCATGGCTGCTGCATCGTATGATGTGAGGAGTTATTCGATCAACCAGAAGCAGAGCCTCGAGCGGGTCGCAAAGTCCGCGCGGTGAGTTTGATTTATACCCTCAAGAGTTCGCGAAAGAGTTCTCACAAACTCTTTCGCGCTCTTTGGTGGGATTTCGCGAAAACTGTGGTAGCCGTCCACTGGCAGAATATATCACACCCCCTGCATCTTTTCCTGCCGCACATAATGCGCACTAAAATCCATACCCGTATCTGCGAAAATGCCCAAATTTCACGATCATGTAACTAACGCTTCAATCATCCAACATTCGCGTAAATATCTCTATCAAATCCAATCAATTTGATTTTTCTACTGATTAAAATTTGTACTGAACTTAAATTGTTTTCTATCCGATTTAATTATCCTGATCGGCTCAAGTACATCAAGAATTGCTATGGCAGAGGGCGTTTGCTATATCGTTCCATATAATAGAATGGGCTTTCGCGTTCTCATCATCGAGCGCGACGACGTACAGCAATTCCCGCTCAGTCGCACATCCGTCATACTTACCGAATTTTTAGTTCTACATTATGCGCACATAACGTAAAAAAATAGGTGATGCACAGATTCAAGACTTGGTATTTTAACTACTTATACGAGAACATCGCCGAAAAAATACACTTACCAGTCGATACAAGCAAAATCGAATCCATCTCCCAGGTCATGTTATTATAATACCTGGTCTCAATCTCTCATTAAGATGGAGGTGGATCTTCGAGGATATCCGGATATTTCCTTTCAAATCCATAAAGCAAGGCTCTGAAGATGTTTTCCATCGAATCAAATTTAAATCCATAAAATAAATACTTTATCTTCTCCCAGAGACTTCTTTTACTACCTAACTTCTTCCAAACTGCTTGAAATAGCTGACAGGCGAGTTGCTGCGCCTGATCAACCAAAAACGCCAGCATCATCAACAATCAGATAGAACTTGGGTTCACGGTCACGAGAGATACTATAGAGAACCGGAAAAAAGAGGGACAGGGACGCTTTGTCAGCATCCTTGCACCCCCACATTTCGTAGATTTGCGCATGCCCCGTGGTTCTTGCCCGAGTTTGGGTTATTGCGGCAGGCGTTCGTTCACCGGAGTGTGTATTGATCCGGACGTTCGACATGGTTTTCCAGTAGCATCGCATCAGCGATGTTCACCACACCATCGCCGGTGACATCGGCAACAGATTCGTTGCTGACGGTGTAGTGCCCCATATAAGTGACATAAGTTCTCAGCAGTATAATGTCATCGGAGCTCACGTCATTATCGCCGGTGACATCGCCGTTTTGCATCACGACCAGTTTCACACTCTCAGACAGGTTTGTGTAACCATAGATATCGGTCGCAGATACCCGAAGCTTGTAAGTCCGAGGAAGCGTTCCGGCAGATGCGCTCGTTGTCACCGACCAGACGTTGTCCTCTGTGTGAGTCATCGGCTGCACAGGTGAACCGCCGATCGCGGAGAGGTCTATGGTGACGCTTGCGATATCACTCTCATCGGTCACGGTGACGCTCAATGTGGTAGTCTCGCCCCACGATGGTACGCCATCGGTATCATCCGGAATCAACTGGCTTGCAGACGGACATGTGACAACAGGTGGACTTGTATCGCTGACCACTGTAAACAGTCCGTTGCTGACGGTGTTATGCACCGCATAGCCGTTTTGATCTGCCATCGATATAATTTCCATATCGAGTATGCTCGTAGCCCCGACTTCGCCGGCAGCAGTAAGTGTCACATCCGTAACCTTCACAGCCCCGGTTAGCTGGGTTTTGTTGATGTATGTGTTTATCATCACCCAGCCCTCCGCGGCGTGTTCATCATCAAATCCGAAGTATGATGTGAAATCCCCCTCTGTAACACCGGTCACGGTAACCACACCGGGATCATAAGTGAGTTTCACACCAGCACATGCAACCCCTGTTGCATTATGGATCATGATCGGTGTTGTCACACAGTCCCCGCGGGATGCCGTGACATCCTCAGTGATGCTGGCTGTGTTGCTGCCAAAGCCCTCCGCTTCCTCTGCTGCCGTCTGCACGCTCAGAGTGGCATTCTTGCCGGTGATGCTGGCTGCGGTGGCAGAGGTGCTGAAGGTGTATATTGTGTCTGGCAAGAGGTTGGTTACGACGTAGTACGGGTCGTCGGTGATGGCTAATAGCGTACCGTCCTGGTAGATGGTGTAATAGTCTACGTCTGATACCGAGCAGTCCCAGAACAGAGTTACGGTTTGTTGTGTTGGCGTTTCGTTCTGGAAGTTTGTGACTATCGGCTCAGGATCCGCCCCGTCAGAGGCGTATGAGATCTCGAAGGTCTGCGGTCCGTTCCATAGTTTGTTGTAGCGGTATCTGAGTACCCCGTCTGCGTCGGTGGTCGCCTTGAAGTCACCTGCGTCGGCGCTTGTTATGTCGTAGGTTGCAGAGGCGGCTTTTGTGGTTAGGTTGATCCAGGTTGGGTTGTCGGGCACTGTGCTGCGCGCGGTGATGCGGTAGGTGTCAGAGTCTTCGTCCCATGTGTCTACGGTGACGTCGTAGAGGTGTGCGTAGGTGGGGCGGAGGGTGATGTTGTAAGACGTAACAAGTCTTGTAAGCCCACTTCCCACACCAGTTGACCCCATCGTGAAATTGCTTTTATCAGGATAGTAGCCGACGGGGGTGTGGTAGAAGTCAAATCCAGCGTCCCATTGTCGTACAGATGACATCACAGTACAATCGGTAAACAAAATTTCTACGTCTGTAATCCCGTCGTATGATTTCACAGACCTCTTGTTGCCCCCAAAATCTCGCACAATTAAATCCCCGGACACCAACCTATGACTATATATCGTATCCGAATCCGACGTGATGTCTGTGCCACTGACTTCAGCGGGAGTGTTAGCAGTGTTGTTGGAAAATGTTATGTTATGTGCTTGTGCCATTGTGATCGATGTACTACCTGAATCAGTGACTATGTTATCAGATATCGTCCAATTATACAACCGATTTACATATATCCCGTTAGTTCGAGAATTAGTTATAGTATTATCTTGTATAATGCCATCATGGAAATGGTAATCGAGACCGTCTGTACCATGTACATAAATCCCATTGCGCACACCGGTTATCGAGTTTCCAATTAAATTGATGTATTCTAAGTTATCGATCATATCTATACCATTGTGGTCATCCGTATGGTTGATTGTGCAATTAAGTACTGATATGTGGTGCATCGCCCCAGAATCAAGCCCGTTATTAGATAATGTGATCGCATTCCAATATGTATTATATACCGAACAATTCTCTATGATTGTATAATTACCTCTTTGGTATATTTGTATCCCTGTGCTAGTGTAATAGACCGAGCAATTCGTAATATTCACATTTCTACACGAACGTGTGCGGATACCTTCTGGAAGGCGATTAGAACTGTTAACACCATCGAGTGTTATACCATCTATATTAATATAATCATCATTTACTAACATGACTCCCGCTTCAATGGTGCTTTTCCATTTAACTATTGTTGGCGTTCCGTTGTATGCAGTGAGTGTGACCTGGTGCGTCTCGTTTGCATTATGATCAATATATTCACCACTTATACATGCTTTGTATGTCCCGACGGGCTCTTCATAATACGTACCGTTAACAACATATAGAGTGTCTCCAGCGTGCATGGTTTCAAATCCATACTGGATAGATGCCCATGCTGTACCGAGCGTTAAGCCGTTGTTGCTGTTGTTTCCCGTCATCGATACATAGTAGTCGGTGGCGGATGCCGGGCCCACGAGTGTGGCAAGCACGAATATGCTTGCCGTGATGACGAGCATTAGGTTCAAGATCGTGTGTCTTCCATGCATCAGCTTACCAAGTGTATTGAGCGCACGCGTAATGCAGTTGCAAGCACTATCGTTGTATGTGTTGTGTAGTTCCCCCATGATATAGTCCTCCTATTTAGGTGTTCTTGTTGGTGTGACGTCTGCCGATATGTTGGGCTGATGTTCATACCTCGCAGCGATGTTTGGTCGATGTATGAACATCGCACATCTCATCACTATGATTATCATGTGTTTCTCATCCTATATAAATGTTCTCATTACTATTATCATAATGAGGTATCTGACTAAGATAACCATCCACATCCAAAGCCGTATCAGGAATATACCATAGACTTGTTACCAATTAGTATTCACTTCCATCAAAAACCTTTAAATTAAATGAGGTATATCTCATAAACTATGCTGAACATCGAGCGTTAGGCGACGATAGACTGATGAAAGCTATTATCGGACTCTCCGCATCTGAATTTAGCAAACTGGTAGAGAGCTTTAGGGAAGAATTTCAAAATGAAGCGCAGAATAGGTATGAAACAGGAGTTGAACAAAGTACTAGAGAACGGAATCCCGGTGGTGGACGAATAGGAAAATTAGAAAGTTACGCGGCGAAATTATTCTTCACCCTCCTCTATTTCAAGTGTTACCCCACTTTTAATGTCCTAGGGTTACTATTTGATCTCGACAGATCAAATGCAAACCGTAATATCCGTAAATTTACGTCAATACTGGAGAAAGCACTTGGTAGAAAGATGCATTGGTGTTCGGTTAAGACGCAAGAATCCACTCTGAGCCATCACTAGCTTAATATACAATAACTACAATCGTGGTTGTCTGAGGACGATGGTATGGACAACCACACTAAACAAACTGACCCAAGTGTTAAATGTCTCGTGTAGATGTTTCCAGAGGAGTTTTTATGGAATCTCGATAGAAAAACTGGATTCGTCAAACGAATACGTAAGATCGATCCTGTTATATTCTTCTGGGTTCTCATACTCGGATTTGGGGGTCGATTTTCTCAGATCTATCAGAGCACTTGAACGACGATATGAGAAAGAAGTGAACATAGAATTGAGAGATGGCGCTTTATACGACCGATTCACACCAGAGCTGGTGGAGTTTCTTCGTGAATGCGTCCTGCATGCGATAGAATTTCAGGCGCAACAGCAATCTCGCGTACTGGGGGCGAAATTGAACGGTTTCAAAGACATAATAATCCAGGACAGCTCTATTATCTGATTGTACGAGTCTCTCGCAGATCTGTGGCCTGCCACTCGCTCAACAAGGGTTGCAGCAGGGATTAAAGTTTCATGCATCGTGAGTGCAGTTGCGGATGGCGTAAAATCTGTCAAACTATTCCCGGAACGGACATCTGAAATCAAAACGCTCAGAATTGGCCCCTGGGTAAAGGATAGAATACTTCTCATCGACCTTGGGTTATTTAAGTATGGCATTTTTTATAAAATCGACAAATATAACGGTTTTTTCGTAAGCAGGCTGAAAAGTAATGCCAATCCAACAATTGTTACACTGAATAAGAAGTGCAGAGGAAATTCAATCTCTGTTGAAGGTAAAAAGCTGAAAGACGTTCTGCCACATCTTAAAAGAGGCGTGCTTGATGTGATGGTCGAGGTCAAATTCAAAAGGCGGAAATACAGAGGGGAACGAACCACTGTAACCAAACCATTCCGCGTTGTTGCGGTTCTCAACAAGGAGACTGGTGATTATCATGTCTATATGACCAATATTCAGGTTGAAAGATGGTCTGCTGAGGATATTGCCAGTTTGTATGGTGCAAGATGGGGAATCGAGATGACATTCAAGGAATTGAAGCTATGGCGTCATTATGGCGTTGGAAAAGTTAAGTTTGAAAAACCACCCCTCGACCGAGCATCCAACTTCGAGCAAGTCTACAAAATCCTCCAGAATTTCCATTCTTTTGGCATCAGAGAACACCATTTCCTTGCGCATGTACGGTCTTATCAGATCCCTCGATCTACGGATCTCTTCTGGCGTTATATCCTGAATCTCCCGAATAAAGTCTTTCACGTCGGATAATACCTCCTTCGCATACGTCTCGTTCTCCATATTTGAAAAAATCGCTGTTAGTGCGCCGTAATGAGCCATTTCATTTGTTGTTCTTGTTCTTCCGGTCCGTCTCCGTATGTGCATTCTGCTCCATCTGTGTCCCCGCTCTTCGATATTGTCGTCCCGCATGATTTCCACTACATTTCCAAAATGGTCTTTCACTTCCACGAAAAGCTCGTCCGCATGTTGTCTGCAATTTTTCGTTATCTGTCTTGCTGCCCGGAGGAGCTCACCTCCATGGGTCTTACCAGCATTATCAATATCAGCAAGAGTCGCCACCATGTCTTCTTTCATTTTTTGAGCGTTGGTGGGCGCCGTCTCACATCCATTCTGACTCAGGTGCCTGCCAACCCGCAGAGTTGTCCTCACCATTTCAAACCAGCCCCATATCTCTTTAATGTTAGTATATTTGGTGTTAACATTTGCATTACCAGTAATTGCATCCAATTTATTAGAAAACTCAACTATTTCAAAAATATCAAGGTTATAAGATGCATTCCACTCAAGGATTCTTCTGTTCATGTTTTTAACCTCTAAAACTCTGTTCATGATTTCAAGGTATGGTAGAACAAAAGGATAATTAGAGCTCCGATCACGGCTAATAAGCAGATGTTCTATAGCAAGAGCGATCCATTTGAGTTCTGCGATGACTAAAACGTTTTCAGAGTCGGGACGTACCATAGTTTCGATATCGGCTTTCATTCTTTTGAGTTGACTTAGAATTCACATTCCCACAACGTTTTTTCGGAACGCGGCATATCTCTCTTTGAAAACAACTTTTCCAAGGTTCTTGACGAAATGGTAGTGACATATTTGCTGCCCCGACCCTGGAAAAACCTCAGTTGCAGCATCACGAATTCGTTTGCTCACATCTATAACGACGACGATTGGAGTTCCGTATAACGAGTTCAACGCTTGCAGAAAAGTCTTTACGTACTTTTTACTTTCCGTTGGG
>Ga0164318_10002376_pt1 | contig 17451 bp, 12 predicted proteins | sample GuaBasSedimGuay9_FD_113734 | JGI IMG/M metagenome (GOLD analysis project Ga0164318, IMG submission 113734) | Subseafloor sediment microbial communities from Guaymas Basin, Gulf of California, Mexico - Guay9, Core 4571-4, 0-3 cm | ecosystem: Environmental > Aquatic > Marine > Hydrothermal vents...
AAGAGGTATTAATATGAAAAAGAAAAATGTACTATTGATAGTTCCTCTCCTATTATTAATTGGATTGGGGTTAATCAGACTAAGTAGTGCAGACATAGCACTCAAAACACAAGCAACTGTATCTATAGAAGGTACGGATCTTGATGATTCATATACTCGTTTGGCTTTAATCTCAGCACCAAACACTTTAAGCAATGTATTTGCCGAAGGCTCTCACCCCGGGCAATTTTCCTTCACAAACAACTATGGAATCGATAATTTAGGATTCCCAGTGGTGGGAGACGATATCCGTCAATATCCTATATATATAGGAACCACAGGTTATTTTGCAGATTCACCCAAAATTGATCCATGGGACCAAGTTACTTGGATGAAGGTGGATAATGGAACCGAACTAAGTGCAACAGATCATCCTACATACAACATATCCATGGAATACAGTCATTTTGGAGATCTAAATCCCGGAGAACTTACATATTTTCGCCTGGATTTAATTAATATGATGTATATTCAAATGAATTTGATTGTCAATCAACCAGGTTTACACATTTTATATTTTGATTACGATGATATGGATAGTGTTATTTCTTTAATTTCTCCCTCCGAAAATCCTGTAAGCTATTCAGTTCAATCGTTGCCAGATGTGTTTCCTGGAGGTGAACCATACCGAAAAATGCTGGTTTTTACTGCAGACGAAAAGGGACCTTATCAATTAATTTTTGTTCCAGATTCACGAGATATTGCCTTAGAACTGCAAGAAATCGACACCACATCCAAAATTTCCATTGGATCTTATGTTTCCTACAAATCAGAAGATTATGGGGATATTAATCCAGGAAGTTTACAATCCGAAGATAACCTTCCTGTTCAATCTTATGCCATAGAGGTGGAAGAAAATCAAATTCTTAGTTATAACTTTGATTTTATTTGGGGTCAATCTAGTTCAGCCTTTATTAAATTAGCTATCCCCACACCAGACGGCTACGACATTTATAGCGTTCATGCCGACGGAAAAGACCATGCACAATTTATTGCCTTTTCCGGAACTGCTTATCTCGAAGTAATTTATCGAGATTTTTACTACTGGTCGGGTTCCACTCCCGTTCGAGAATTATGTTATTATAATTTTAATATTGAAACAATCACACCCAAAGATTATGTTTTTGGGTCAACTGAACTCTTAGAAATCGGAGGAAATCCACCAGTAAATGTCTGGCGTATTCAAGTTAATGAGAGTATCTCTGCATTCTTAAATGTATCCGTGATCGCGGGATCACCAGATTATACATTAGATTCAGATCCTTCAAATAGTATCTTTTATGTAGATGTAAATGGTCAAGCTCAAACTCTTCCAGAGTTATTTGAATTCAATGATGCACATTATTATTATCTTGATCCCGGGGATTATTTTATATTTTTCACACATTCGGCCACAACAGTTAATAATGAATATATCGAACTTCAGTCGGGATTTGGAAATTACTTTACTACTTTAGAGCATAAAAATCTGACCCATGAAAATCTCATATTTACCATCAATGAAAAAAGCCGATTCTCATCAGATTATATGGCGAGTGAGGATGGTATTGGTGGCTATGTGACCCCTTTTGTTGCAAATATTACCTATGATGACCCTTTTATGCTTGGCGTAAATCTCTCCGTAGTTCGGGCAGATAATTCAGATTTTGAAAATTATCCAGTACGAATGCGGTTCAGATGGGCTTATGCACAACAATCTAAATATGATGGTTCTACCTATTCTGTGCAAAATTCGGGTGTGACTTCCAATATTTTACTCGATACTGATGAAGAAGAAACTTTAGGAATCTACCAAAATTTCTTTGAAGCTTCTTCGTTATTCTTTTCTGGTTCAGGAAGGGGAATTTTTGCAGTTTGGCCTTATGCCCTTGAAATAGATTTGGGAAGTGGATTTGTGAGTTATAATAATTCGTTAGATCTTAGAATTGCTACATTCAGCAATAAAGAAATAAATAATATTCATCAAATCTCAGAGATTAGCGAGGTTAATCGACAGATTGGTCCTGGTTTAGATTATGACACGGTCTATTATACCACGATTTCTTCTATTAATCTAACTGAAACATCCGGTATTTTGCTGGATGTTAATGCTTCCCGGATGTATGATTGGTATCAATTTATTCTCAAAACCAATATTTCAAATTCTGGTTCAATTTGGGTGAGTTTAATTTATGACAATATCTGGACTACTCTAAATGGTCCTACTACAGCAAATGTGGATACAGTTATTTCTGGAAGTAATGAAGGAAATCACTCTATTGAACTTGGAGTTGCTCCAAAAACGTTTAGAATATTTATTCAAATTTTGGATCCAGGAACCGAGATTATTTTGTATAGATTCAGATTATCGCACTATAATATCACCCTGCTAAATTCACCAAGTTATACATCGGAATATAAGGTCCCTCTTCCAAAATGGGTGCTACCTGCAGGAATCGGAGGCGGTGTGGTTGTGGTAGCAGGAATCGTAGTTGTTGTAATTAAGAAACGAAAAAAATTCTAAATATGAAAGGAAGAAACGAAAAAAATTCACTAAAAGTTAATTGGCTTACAGATAAGCTCTTGCATTTTCAAATCAAAAAATGTGCTAGTGTGAGCTGGCTGAATTACCCAAGCAGTATCTGCCCCCCGACCAGTGCCTCCTATTGCGATTACTTTATTAGTTCCTATCAAACCAGAATCTGCAGCCATTAAGGTGATCTCTGCACATACTTTGGTACCTTGTCCAAAAATACGAAGAGTTTCAGCAATCAACTCAGAAATCTGCCAAGTCCCATGTTTTTTTCGAACAGCACGATCTACTCCAGCAAATGCATGTGTAGTAGTTAAGACCTTCACACCCCGATTCTCAAAATCTTCTCGTAGATTTTCATCGAGTTCAACTTTTCCGGGTTTGATAAAACCTGCTTGATGGGTAACTGCAATTAATAGAACAGTCTTTTGGCTATTATCTTTGATATTCTTCAAAATCTGTAGTGCGGCCTTAATTGTTGTCCCTTTAGTTGTTGCTATTAAAACTGCGGATATATCACCTTGAAAGGCACGTTCTTTCACTAAATGCAGAACTTCCTCGGTATGTACTCCTGCTTCTTCGAAATAAATTGTCATATGTGTTGAAATGCTACTTTTCTCAAAAAGCTGTGTGTTGTGATATTTAATAATTGGAATAATTGGAAGGTAATGAATTCTCAACAGTTAACATTTTAATAGGAAAGAAGGTAAATATGGATCATAAATAAAATAATGGGGATTGATTTGACTAAAGATAACTCAAAACCAATTGAAAATGAAATACTTCCACTAGAGACTATGTTAAAAGAAAAAACCGCTTTGGAAGAACAGCAAGAAACTGAAGATAAAATTTTATTCACCGGATTGGATAATTCCGGGAAAACCAGCATCATTTACTCACTTAAAAGAGAGATTTCACAGATTGCGCTTTTAAAACCCACACGACAAGCACAAAGGCAAATCTTCAAATATCTAGGAAAACAAATTTCAGAATGGGATTTGGGTGGGCAAGAACTATATAGAATTGCTTACCTAAAGGAACCTACGAAATTTTTTGACCATACTTCGGTTTGCATTTATACCATCGACATTCAAGATTCGAAAAGATTCGATGAATCGCTATCATATTTCAAAGACGTGCTCACCCAGTTTAAAAATCTGGAAATAAACCCTTTGATTTATGTGTTCTTCCATAAGGCAGATCCTGAGTATATTAAACTGAATGATGTCCATATTAAGGGCAAACTGGTGGATTTGAAGGATAGGATTCGTAAGATCGTTAATGAGGAGTTTAATGTCACCTTCTTTGAAACCACCATTTACGAACTATGGACCATAATGTCTTCATTTTCTCAAATACTGCTGCAGTTGTATCCGCTTTCTCATTTATTGGATGAAACTATTTCCCAGTTTAGCGAGAAAGTGAATGCAGAGTCTGCAATTGTGCTGGATCAAAATTCACTGCTTATAGCGAAGTACTTTAGCAATGAAGAAGCACGCCGTATTATTCAAAATTCCACGCCGTATTTTCTCACGTTGCTGGATTCTTTAGATAAGAATTCGGAAGAGACAAAGGAGATGCTGGTGAACCGCGCAGAAAAGCAATTTTTCATTGCTCGATTTCCTTTGGAAAAAACTGATGGTTGGATATATTTAATAATTATGCGGAACCAATCAGAAATGCCAATATCTCAAAGTGAAATAGATGGATATATTAAAATTCTCTACAGTATACTCTGATAAATCATACAAAGAAATTCTATTTTATAAATAACAGAATTTATGAAATCTTTTTTCATTTTCTTAGGATATTTTCAAGATAGAAATTATTTTTTTTATTTTTTAACCCTAATTCCCCATAAATTCTTGAATCTTCAGCTTATCTAAATCTCCACCTATTACCGTCAAAAAAGATAATTCATTACATTCACGACAGAAGATAGCTGCCCGTTGAATCAATTTATTATCTATTATTTGACAGAAACCTTCATACAAATCAAGTTTTTTAATAATATTGGTGCTGTGACAATGTGGACACACTTTAATATCAGCGATATGTGGAAAATTAGCTTTTTGTATGATGTTGGATGTATTCTGGGATGCGCGCGCTTTGGATAAATCAGAAATTTTTGAATCTCCTAAAAATGCCTTCTCATATTCTGATTCCAGAGTCGAGGAAGAAGCTTTATCGATACGTCGGACAAATTGGCCGTCTCGAATAACTAATGTATAATCCGCAATTTTACGGAGAGCGGGATCATGGGTAACAACCAATAACGACTTATAGGGATTGGAAGCCATGAATTCTTGAAATACTCTCATGATGTTTTCAGCAGATACGGAATCGACATTTGCAGTCGGTTCATCCGCTACAACAATGGCCGGATCGTTAGCAAAAGCCATTGCAATGGATAATCGCTGCTTTTCACCCCCGGAAAGAGTACTAGGGCGATGATGTGCACGATTTTCCAGCCCCACTTCTGCCAACAATTTTTGAACTCGATCTTGTCGTTCTTTTTTGGATAATCTCCCCAAAACGACCATCGGAAGTTCAACATTCCCTGCTGCGGTAAGACTGGGAATTAAGTTAAAAGATTGAAAAACGATGCCGATTTCTTCTTGTAAAAGTTTTTGAATTCCCTCATCCCGCAGTTTGGTAATTTCCATGCCTTTAATTTTGACAGAACCTGCGTTAGGACGCTCAATTCCACACAGACAATTCAGTAGTGTGGTTTTTCCCGACCCGCTGGGACCCATGATGACGATTAGTTCTCCAGGGTATATTTTTAAATCGATTCCGCGCAGTGCCATTACTTCTATCTTTTTTTGTTTGAAAATTTTGTAAACACCGGTCATTTCGACTACAGGAATGCGAGAACCATTTTCGGATGATTTTTCAGATGTTTCTACTAAATTTCTCATCTATAATCTATTAATTTTTTATCTATTAATCTTTTAAGTTCGACCACAACAAATCCCTTTAATTCTAATCCAACTTCACTTACATAGGATGAAAGTTCGAGCGATCACATTAGGTTATGATATTTATCAAGATTCCACGGAAATGATGGGTTTAAAAAACAAACTCACAGAAATTCAAGATCTTAAAGCGAATTTAGAGCAGTTCTATGAAGTTGAATATATTCGATTGGCATCTCCCCCTTTTACAAATAAAATGCCTTTGGCTGAAATCAGTGAATGCATTAATTCAGAAATCCCAGAAATCCTTGAGACTTTTGTGGCCGAAAAATTATTAGGAATATATTCTTTTGCTCCTGGATTACTTGATTTTCCCAATCCATTGGATAATACCCATGATTTTATAGTTTCTAAGGTTTCACAGCTTATTACAAGTCACCCTAACCTGTTTTCCAGCATCCAATTAGGTTCAAATGCGAATGGAATTAACTTTCAAAGCATAGGGGCTGCTGCAGAAATTATCCAAAATTTATCCCACCCAGATCCGTTTAGAAATGTGCAGTTTGCCGCTACTTTCAATGTTCCTCCCAATACTCCATTCTTTCCCTCTGCGTACCATGAAGGATCCCAACCGAAAATTTCCATCGCCTTAGAGGCCGCGGATGAATTGGTTAATCTTTTCTTAGTGAAAAATGTAAATACAACTTCTTTAATGAAATTAAGACAAGAGATCCAATCCCTTTTTCGTAAAATTTATGATCAAATAACCGAGGTGGTTATATCATTTTGTGATAAGCATCATATAGAGTTCTCAGGAATTGATTTTAGCCCTGCTCCATATCCAACTATCGAAAAATCAATTGGAAATGCGTTGGAACAATTGATGATTGCTGAATTTGGGTCTGTTGGCTCCGTCTTCAGCATAGGGTTTATTACTGAAGCATTACAATCTGTAAATCGGCCAAAGATCGGTTTTTCTGGATTTATGCAACCACTTTTAGAGGATGCAGTGATTGCTCAGAGAAATAATGAAGAAAAACTAGATATTTCGAAATTAATGCTATATTCTACCATGTGCGGATTGGGTTTAGATTGTATTCCTATTCCAGGAAACCTTCCTGCTGATGCAATTAAATCTCTTCTATTGGATCTTGGAATGATGTCGATACGATTGAAAAAACCGTTAACAGCTCGACTAATGCCAATATCGGGAAAAAAAAGTGGAGAAAAAACTAATTTTTCGTTTGAGTACTTTACTGATAGCAACATTTGCTCTGTAGATTACTTTCCTCGAACAACATGGAAAGATTTCACACGCCATAATTCTCATTTCAATTTCTGAAAAATACCATATTTGATCTTGCAAAATAAAAAAAGAAATGAAGTAAAAATCTCCCGTTACGTTATTTGGTGGGCGCAGTTATATGACAATCTGCCACTTTAATGGTAGGAATAAATGTAGGAGTGCGAACTTCCCACCACTGAACTTGCTGGACATCTCGTCCGATTTGAATAATATTTTTCATCATCCGTAATAAATTATCAGAAAGACGAACATTGCGAATGGGATATTGAATTTCTCCATTTTCCACATAAAATAACCCATCTCTTGGTATTGTGGAAAAAGTTCCTTCCATCATGTTAGTGAATCGTGTATACCAATTTGAAGTAATATAAATGGTGGGTTTTTTACTTTCTGCTATAATTTCTTCATGGCTGAAGTCTCCTGGCTGATATTCAATATTACTGGTAAATGGAGCTAAAATTTGGGATCCCCCTCCGAAATCTACAAAATTTGAATTCCCGGTGGATTTTCCGCCCGTTTGAATGGCTGAGGAAGTATTGTGGACGAAATTGATTAACTTGCCATTTTCAACCAAGGGTGTTACTTGACTGGGAGTTCCTTCTACATCGAATGGCCTAGCGTTTAACCCTTCTCCCAGTAATGGGTTATCTCGAATGGTGAGTGATTCAGGACCCAACTGTGCACCCAATTTATCTTGTAGAGGGCTCATACCCAGCATGGTTAATAGGGGATTGGCAGCATCTGTAATTTCTCCGAAGATATTTCCACCTACTGTGGGTGATAGAATCACATCATATATTCCCGCGATGCCAGTTTTTGGATTTACTGCCATAGAAGCAATTTTTCCTGCATTTCGCCCCACATTTTTCATTTTAGTGCTGAAATCATCCAGATTACGACCGCACAATAGATCTTGTCCACTACTTTCAGAACCAACAAATGCTCTGAGAGTGGCGCGATAATAACTGGCTGCATATTCACCAGAAAAACCATGACTGGTTCTTAAAGAGGTAATTTGGCTACCAAAATATAAAACCCCTGAAACTTTCTTAGCACCTTCGGCTAAAGCAGCATCAATTGCATGATAAACATTTTCTGAGCCATTTTCTACCAGATCTTTGGTTCTAGAGTCAAAAAGGCTTGAAATGCTTGGAGGTGTTTGAATGGATTGCTCCATACCAGCATATAATTGGTTGGGAGGAGAATTTTTCATGAAAACAGAAGCTTCTTTCAGCTTCTTTTCAATTATTGTCGGTGTAGGAATATCAATTTGAAGCGTAGTAGTTCTTTGATCTTTTACCAAGAAAACTTCAAGTTTGTCAATTTCCCATTCTTTCATAATATCTTGCTCGGAGTTAGAAAAACGTATCTGCCAATCATAACCACTATGATATTGGGCAATAAACTCATCCATTCCGCTTTTTTGGATTAACTCTGCTGCAGTATTTAACAATACTTCTGGTTCTTCTTTACTAAAATTGTTTTGCATATTATTCACCTCTTATTCTCCTAATTGAATCCCCCGCATTCTTACTTCTCCGCCGCCCATCCAAACGGGAACTCCTTGACCGGGATCGCCCTTTCCACAAGTGCCGTGAGAACTACCAAAACTCTTAGTTACTCCATCAACAGAACCCAAAATTCCTCTGGTGGTTAGTTCCAATATGGGCCTTCTGATCATCTTTTCGGTAATTTCACCCTTTTCTATCAAATAGCACTCCAAACCAACGTACTTCGATTGATAACGCCTATCGTCAATATTCCACTCGGAGAAACTCTTCATATACATACCGTGATTGATATCTTCCGCCAATTCTTCCAAAGTATAAGAACCGGGCTTGAAGTATGTATTTGCCATTCGCACTATAGGCTCCCTATCGTAGGTTTCTGCTCTAGCTGCACCATTAGAGGAAACCCCGAACCGATGGGCAAATTCCCGATTCAGTAAAAGTTCATTTAACATTCCATCCTTGATTAAAGCACGAGGACGGGCTTTCACACATTCATCATCGTAAAGATAAAAACCTGAACTTCCTGGAAGAGTAGGATCTTCTATGATGGTAACTTCAGGGTTTCCCAATTGGATTGACCCAAGTTCACCATCTTTTAGGAGATCAACATAAAATGATTCGCCCGCTTGTGCGCCTTCTCTTCCCAAAATACGATCTGCTTCACTGGGGTGTCCCACATTTTCATGAGCCATGATACCAGCAACTTCACTGCTGATGATAACATCGATTTTTCCCAATTTCATTGATTGCGCATGTTTAGCAGTTTTCACTAAGCCTAAAGTATCATCGCGGACTTGCTGAAGAATATTTTGATTTTTAAACCATTCCCACCCTCCAGTTCCTCCGATTCCAAAAAATCGTTGCTCAGAGCCGGAATCTCCCACTGCAGTATTAAAAGTATGAAGGACGGGCTGCATCTTTTCAGAAAAGATTTTGGAACCCTCATTTGTGGCAATGTACTTTAATTCATTGGCTAAACTCACCATTATTGTTCGATTAGGTAAAGATTTTCCGAATTCTTGATGCAAGGTTTGATCCATAGTTGCGAAATATTGTTGCTTTTCTTCAACTGGAACTTCAGCAAATGCAATTTGATAAGGAGTTTTCCATTCATCTTCAACTACTGGTTCTTGAGAAAATTGAATGGGTTTTTTCCGCTTAGCCGCCAACACCTTTGATTTAGCCCTCCTAACCAATTCACTGAGTGAATCACGATTCAATTTAGCGGTGGTTAGAAATACTAGATTTCCGTTGTGCAATACCCTCAAACCAATACCATCTGTTCGGGTAACTCCACCACCTAAGAGCGCACCATTGCGAAACGTGTACCCTTCACTAGTTAAATGAATATAACGCGCTTCAACATAATCTAAATGAAGGTTTTGACCTTCAGTGATTACAAAATCAACTAAAGGCTTATTTTTAGTAAATATTTCACTATCTTCGATTGACATTTTTTTTTCACAGATACAGTATTCAATACTCTATTACGTTCTTGTTAGAAGCAATTGTTATAAATTAAGATGATTGTGGATATTCAGCAAAAGATGGAAAATGGAATAGAAATTAAAAATCAAAGCGATATGTTAGAAATGATCAGAAAAAATCATACCTTTGCGGAACTTTATAGATTGAATTAAATCATTCAGTTCATGGGAGGGAACAGGGGCAAATTCATCAAATAAATTCTGCCAAAAAACGCGACCAGATGTAGCACCTCGGATTTCTTGGGCAAATTCAATGGAATAACGGACAGACATTTTAGCCGTGATGTGAGTTCGATACACATCTTGAGTAATTTCCAAGATCTTTCCATGAAATTGAGAGAGCAAAGAGCTGACCGTGCCTATATACTCCTCTGGAGTGGTAATTAGGAGTTTATATATCGGCTCGAGTAAAACTGGCTTGGCTAGGATCAGAGCTTGTTGGAAAGCTTGTTGAACCATGGTAGATAATTCAAAATAATTGGCTTTTTCTTCATCGCCTGCAACTGATAAATTGGATATGGTAATTTTAAGCTCGGATAATGGTTCACTGGCTAAAGGCCCTCTCGCACATATACCTTGAATGATTTGAATGAAAGATTTTCGAATCTCTTCAGAAATACCCAATATTTCTTCTTCTTTACTTGATTTTCGCCTACTTTTTCTTGATTTTTTAGATTTTCGAGAATGTTTTTGCGAATCCGATTTGTCTTCTGGGTTATAATTTTCTTCATTTGAATTTTTTGGTAGAATAATTAGCACATTTTGGAATTTATCCACGTTCCATATTCCTTTGGCTTCTTCAGTAGTAAATTGAGTATTATTTGGTAGTTCTTTAACGCGAAGATATTCATATTCCAATACAGAACGTTTAACTTTACGGATATATTCGATAGTTTCTTTTTCCAATCGTTGAATTTGCAGAGTTAAATGGTTGTATTGGTTTGGGCTTGAAACAGATATTAAATCGCTTGGTTTTGATATTGATTCATGAAATACACTAGACGGTTTTGAAACAGAAACATCCACACCGCGTTCTTTTATGGTATTAACTACAATTTCCAAATGAAGAGGGCCCATACCAGATAAAAGAACTTCGCCCGAATCTTCACTAATCTGAACAGAGATATTCGGATCTTCCACTGCAATTTCATCCAAAATTTCTTGAAGTTTATTCAAATTTTTCAACATATCCGGCTCGATCGCAACAGTTACAACCGGTTCGCTAACATAGTGGACAGATTCGAAGGGTTCTGCATCATCTTTAGCTGAATTGTCAAATAAAGTCTCTCCACTCGCCAATTTATGTATTCCACCAATAGCTACGATATTTCCTGCGAGGATTTCTGTTACGCTTTCAATCCTAGCTCCCATGAAAATGCTTAATTGATTAAGATTGGATTTAGTTTCGGCATTTACCAACCAAAATGGCTGTCCCCTGCGTATCACTCCCGAAAACACCCGTCCAGTTCCTATTAACCGATTTTTCATCTTTTGGACTTTACTTACAAAAACAACAGCAGGACCATTAGGATCACAAGATTTCAGAAATGAACCGACCTCACTCTCCACATTTCCACTCCAAATTGTGGGAATGCGATATGATTGGGCCTTTTTTGGATTAGGTAGGAATGTGACGATTGCTGCAAGAACACATTCCCAAACTGGAAAATCATGAACTAGTGATTGGTGGGAAGATTCATGGTATTTTGAATAAAAATATTCGAGGGTGCGGTTTTGTTTGATTAATTGAGGGATAACAAATCCCCATCTATGCAAAGCGGAGCCAAAAATTACAGAACCTTTTTCAGCGGAGACTATCCATTCAGTTTGAGCCCGGTTATCTCCATATATTGTAATTAATTTGTTAAAATCTTGAATAATTCGGGAGAATTTTGCCTTGATATCCGGCATATCAAGTTTTAATTCATTAAAAAGGCGATCAATCTTGTTTATGAACAAAATAGGGCGAACTGCTTCTTCCAAAGCTTGCCTGACTACGGTTTCGGTTTGAGAACTAACTTCTTCCACACTATCCACAATCACTACTACGCCATCAGCCAATCTTAATGCACGAGTAACCTTTCCTGAGAAATCTAAATGCCCTGGAGTATCCACCAAGTTTATCAAGAACGGTTGGGAACCCTTTAAACTGTGTTCGTAATATAATGAAATGTTGGCAGATTTCATGGTTATCCCCCGTCGCTGCTCTTCTTCTAAATAATCCAACACTCGCGCTTCTCCAGCAATAACTTCAGAAAGCAATCCCGCTTCTGCAAGTAAACTATCGGAAAGTGTGGTTTTTCCATGATCAATGTGTCCAATTAACCCTACATTGCGAATATTCTCTGGATCTTGCATAATACGAATGATATCTTCAGTCATTTTCACACGACGGGACATAATCTCCACCTAAAGGAAATACTCAGAAGAATGGGGATCCACACTCAAGATCTTCTTCATTATTACCCTTCTCCTTATCTCTTTCAAGAAGAGAAAGAAGATGGAAAATTCGGCAGGGTCAGATATATCATTTCCACAAAGAACTTCTTGAGTATTTCCTAATGAAAAATCAAGGCTTCCCTCAAAAAAAGCTTAATTAATTATCACACTACTTTTCGCTCAGTTACCCTTCGAATTCCAAACTGATCCAATATCACTCTAATTTTCTTGTAATACAGCGGGGATAAAGGATTTTTAGAAGATATTTCCCTTAATCGGAAAATAACGTTTAAATGATAAACTTTTATGCATTTAACCTTTTTAATTTGCTTTGATTTTGGATCCCAATTAATTTCTGTGGTTTCCGGATCATCAGCATATTGAAGAAATCGTTTGATATTAAACCGGATAATATCATTCACGTCTCTATTTCGTTCGTGAAATTCCGTAATTTTATCTGTTTTCAATTCCACCAGTTTGACATATTTATAAACAACTTCGGGCTTGCCACCGCGTTCAATTGAAATCTTTGATCCCCTCTCTCGAATATTGATAATATCTTGTGGAATTTGTGAAAAATGGAGAAATCGAACACTTTCTTTGCTGATTCCGATTTTTCGCTCATGGATGGTATCAAAAATCAAGAATTTGCGGTCGGGAAAGAATTTGTTCATGAATTTGTGAGAACCTTGACGAATCCATTCTTTAAATCGGTCTTTAAGCATGTAAACTACTATAAGCAATGTTATATATGCATATGTATTTGATGCAAAATTATCTACGACCCAAAAACCCAGTAGAATGGAAATAAACATAGCAAAACCAGCTGCGAGGGAATAAAGAAGCTGTAAAGTCTTAGATTTTTCTTTGCTGGGTTTAGTACTTAAATAAAGAACGCTTTGAACGTATTTTTTGAGAATTCCATCCCAATAAGGAATATTTTCATTGGATGAGTGAGATTTTGTTTGAAATTTTAAATTAAGTGGATTAAATTTGGCAGATTCGTAATCTAAAATTTTAATTAATTTCTTTTTTAGAGTCTGAATTGTATTATTTGAAGTTAAAGAAATATCTGAAGTATACAAAGTATCCGAATTTTCTTGATTAAATAATCGGAGATAAATTTTACCACAGTGGTCTATAATTTGGCGATTGATATATTTATCTACAAATGTAAATGTTTCTTGTATTTCTAGTGGAATCTGGGCAATTTGAAGGTCCACCTCAAGTTTTTTAAAGCGATTTTGAATTTCTAGCAATTCATCAAAAAATTCTAATTCACCTTCATCCACGGGATTAAATTCGTTAAAAATATGCGGATTAGAGTTAGCATTAACAATTTCTCTGTTTTTTAGAAACAAATCAGCCTGATCTCTAAGGGTGGATTTTAGAATACATCCCAATACCCGAAGTTCATAATTGATTCGGTTAAAATGCTCCAAAGAAGTATCCCCATTCTTAATTTTCTCCAATTTCTGATATATAATAGCAAATGGCGATTTTGGGTTATTTCGATTTAAAAGTCCAGATAAAGCCATCTGTGGGGTTTTAAACCGGATATAATTAGTCAGATCAGTATAAAAGTCTTCGGAGTGGTAAGTGGCTTGATTAACTTGCAAGGCACTGGGAATAAAAAAATAAACTTCCAATTCGTATTTATTTATGGGAAAATCTTCTACCAGAGTATAATCTAATTTGACTTCAAAATTATAGCGATCATGCTGTTCTATAGTGGAGTCTTGCAGTTCAATAGGTAAACTTGAGTCATCTGGATTTGCTCCAAAAAAAAATCCACGTTTTCTGGCGGGAGACATCGTGTATATGAATATTTGAGAAATTAACTTATTAAAATTTACACATTTACCGAAAAGGTGAGTTCTTATAATTAACCATATAAAATTTGCACGATTATAGAAAAGGTGAGTTAAAAAAAATACTGTGAATAGTTATAATTTTTCGCCACAAACTTCACAAAATTGGAAATTTGGCTTTAAAGGTGCCCCGCAATTTCGACAAAAGCGCCTTTGGGGAATATTTTCTGCTGAATTTGGTATAGAACTTTTTTTAGTTTGTGTGAGTGCTTGGTGGCGAATTTGGCGGTTAGAGCTTATTTTTGCGATGATTAAAGAGAGAATTACAATACCACCTACAGGCCACCAAAACCAGTTAAAATGGCTATCTGAAAACACATCTACAAATCCCAAATAAACGGCTAACGTTACAGGAATAACGATAAAATATTTGATAGACATCTTTTCGCCTAATGAGCGCTTTTTAATATTTACATAAATCAAAGCATGGAACAGTATATTCATTCCCCATGAAATGGTGGGCCACAAAAACCACCAGTAATCAACGTCATTGAAATAATTCACAAAAAATAGAAAGAGATTAACTGCAGCATAGATCATTATATGATTTTGGAGTAATAATCGATTCATGACAACTTTTTTGGTAAGAGGTAGAGAGATGGCACGTCCTTCCATTCGATATTTATTGTACTCCCTTTCAACGATCCCATCTAACCGAGATTTACCCGAAAGCTCGGATTTTTTAATAAATTGATACAAAATTAAATGATTAATCCAAATCAGCACCAAAGGAACGATCGCAAAAATAATCCAGTTCAAGCGCTGATTATCCCACCAGTCATTCCAAATCAGATAACTGGAGATGATCATGGTAATACTAGCATGAATCGCCAAAGAAGCTTGATGGGTCCGGGACAGGAAATTAATAATAACTACAATAGCTGTATGTATTAAAACCATAGCCCCCCAAGCGGTGAGTGGACATAAAAACCACATATAGCTGAAACTAGTGCTATAATTAACCACAAACAAGATAATATTAGTGATTAGGTAGATAAACCAGTGTATTTTTAGCCAACGCATTCTCAAAAATCGAGCGTGCTTTTTCTTAATATCGTCTGCTTCAATCGACATAACTTTTCAAAATAGTAATACAATTTTACCTTATAAATTGTTATTAGCCCTTTTATTGGCGTGTTATCGCAAAATACTTATATTTCTGCTGCTTGCCAAGAAATAACATATTGAAGCGGGTTTTCACTGTTATCCGAAAAATGCGGCTCATCAATCACCCAGTATCCTGATAGATGAAGTTCACGCACCGTAAGATCAAAATGGGCAACTGCAATGCCGAGATCCATCCGATGAAAATTAGGATGTCGAGCTATAAATGATCCATCAAGTTGAGAACTATAAAAATGAAAAATTGGGGGATCATTCTGCATTATAATCCGCCACGGTTGCAAATTTCGTGCAGATGGGGCCAATCTGACCATTTCTAAAGCATAAGTATAAAGATCCAACTCTTCTGGATTAAGGGGAGTAGTAAAATCCGAGCAGAAGAATAGATGATCCCATGAAAAACGTTTTTTTGCATGAATTGCAGTACGAATTATCATCTCTTTAATTCTCCGAGACTTTTTGTAACCAACGGGGGTAATTGCTGGAAGAAATTCATTAGGTTCTAATTGCATGGCTTGGGAGAAGCTACTCTGGTCAAAAGTCCCTCCCAACCAGCAGGTCCCGAGATTAAATTCGGTCAGTTTCAGAATTAAAATTTCCATACTATAGCCAAATGATTCAAAATCATAAGTTGAACGCTCACAAGCGCCAAGTAAGTATGTTTGAGCACCCCGAATAAATCCATATGTTCCATAGCTTTGCTTGGATGATTTGGCTTCAAGAGGAATGTCAAACAACTTAAATCGATTTTTCCCTCCAAAGGGATTAAATTCAAAAGTTGAAGTTAAAAGTTTCTCAATTTCTTGGCGTTCATTGTCGGAAATCGGTTTATCCTCAAATGTACGCCAAGAGGTTCTTTCTTTAATAATATCTTGAATGGATTTTTGATATTCTAACATTGTTTCTTCTTCCCATTTTGGTTTAAACTGCTTAAATACTTCTTTAAATCTGCTCTAACCAATTCAAACGTACGATAACGATCCCGCGGTTCGTAACAAATGCATTTAGCTACAATTATTTTTAATTGCTCGGGATAATCGTAATCTTCCCATTGTATCTTAAAACGTTTAAGTGCTGTACCAGATAATTCTTTGGGCTCTTCCCCGCCACTTAAAGCATAATGAAGTATCATACCGAATGAATAGATATCAGACTGCGGAATTTGAATCTTACTTAAATCGATTTCGGGCGGAGCATATCCTGGAGTGAAAATTTGATCATCATCCGAGTAAGGCAAATCTTTTAGATCCGAAGGGATTCGATCAATCGTAGCAGGATCAAAATTTAAGCCTGCCCCCCAATCTATTACAACGGGAACAATACGTTTTTTGTGTTTGAGTTTGGTCACCATAATATTTCCTGGTGAAAAATCGCGATGGATTAGCCCGTGAGAATGGACGAATGCAAAATAATCTGATAGAGGATAGAATATGTATTTTATCAAGTATTCATAGAAATCGAGACGATTTTCATCCTGAAAATGTTGAAACCAGGTTTCAAAATCAAGTCCATTAATATAAGAAGTGATAAAGATGAATTTTGGATTGTTTGGATTGATGCGGTCCACCAAAGCGTCAATTAATTGTAGAGCATAAGGTGAATATTTTGATTGAATATTGATAAAGGCACGTTCTCGCCGCCAGTATTGTTCAGCTTGAATGTTATCATCGAATTTCTCATTGTTAAGGATTTTTATTACTACTTTACGGTTGTTTTCAAGATTTTTTCCGATGTAAATATCTGAGAATCCGCCAGATTCTAAAAATTCTATAATTTGATATTTACGCTTAATGCGAAGTAAAGAACCCGCATGTAATTTTTTAGCCATCCGTTTCCAACCAAATCTATGCAACAATCAATTTAGATTTATGTATTAACTAGATTATATTTCAACTAGACCAACATATTTATAAGAAAATAACAAAATCAAGCCCAAATTAGAAGAAAAAAAGGAACACCCTAAAATCCTTGACGCAACTTTGATAATAACTTGGTTCGATCTACCACTTGAATTCCAAGTGTTTCCCCAAAAATTTCAGCTTGTGATGAGAAGTTATCTCCAACGATAATGCCTCCGGCACATTTTGTATCACGGCAAGCTTTCTCTAATTGCCTGATTTGATTGACTCCGATTGATCTATTCCATTCTCGAATAAATACTCCATAGCGATCACCTTGATACTGGATGATCGCGTTGAATTTCCATTTTTGGCCAGAACGACCCCGTATAGGTTCTTCAGGTTCAA
>Ga0164318_10002377_pt1 | contig 17446 bp, 16 predicted proteins | sample GuaBasSedimGuay9_FD_113734 | JGI IMG/M metagenome (GOLD analysis project Ga0164318, IMG submission 113734) | Subseafloor sediment microbial communities from Guaymas Basin, Gulf of California, Mexico - Guay9, Core 4571-4, 0-3 cm | ecosystem: Environmental > Aquatic > Marine > Hydrothermal vents...
GATCCTGTCTGTCAACAGAAAACATCTTCTGAGAAGAAACCATTAAAACCCAAGTTTGACAGTTAAAAATTAAAATGTTCTTAGATTGGAATGTTCTATCATGAATCAAACCAAACTAAGAACGGACATGATAGAACCTAATAAGAATATATCTTTTTCGGTTGGAACGGGTGTGGGACAGAATTAATCTGCTAGCCAGTATAAATTGTGCCATAATCCTGTAAGAATATTGGCAGTATCGATTCTATCTGGTCTTTTCTGTCCCAGTCTCCATCCTGTTCTTTTCTTATCTTCAGCAAATCCTCTTTCTGATTGGTTTCTTTGAAAGTATTCCTTTAGGAATGCCTTTGTATCCTGTACAAATCTATGAAGCATTCTCTTCCATTCCCAACTTCCTTTTACTGTCGCATTTTTCTTTGGGATGATATAGAACTTTACTTTTCCAAGCTTCTCTTCAAGAAATTCAACATAAGCTTGTTGATAATATTTGTCTAATCGTAGGCTCTTGATTTTGATATCAGTTCCCACTTCTTCTAGCATTTTGATTGCACAAAGAAATGCTTCTTTCTCACTCTTAAAACTTGTACCATAAGCGATATACATTCTAGTTACAATGTCAATTATAACAAAGGAATATATGAATAGAGCTATTTTCTTTTTCTTATTTTCCTTCCCCTTCTTAGTTTGCCCATTCAGAGTTTTGATTTTCTCTTTAAGCTTTTGCGCCTCAGTTGCGTAATGTTTCTTTATAGTGAGACCATAACCACTGCCATCTCCTCCACAATCTACATCCTTAACACCCTTCTTTCTTAACATAAGTATATGTAGATTATGCAATGCAAGAACAACCCCTTGATCAGAATACAATCGTTCAATTGTTTTATAACTAACTTCTACTCCAGAAAGCCACGAAAAAATAATGAGCATCAGCGACATCTCCCTATTACTCTTACCAATCAAGTGTTTTAGCAACAAAGCTAAAACCTTCTGTTCTAATGTTAAAATAGGTTTTGATCCTCTGGTCTCACATTTAATAACAACTATTGAACTAACTGCCTCTTGCACTAATGGCTTTAACTCTCTAAAGGCAGTTTGCAAACGCCGGGATACTCGTTGTTCATAAGTTCTCCAATCTCTTTCTTTAGGGGTTGATTCTTCCTTATACTCTTCAATGATGCAATCAATTATCTTCGTAACTTCACGCACCTCTTTTGTTGTGATTTTCATATTATATACTGGAATACCGAAAAGTATATAAAGTTTGTGTTTACATGTAAACACAAAATGCCAAGAAAAGTTAAAGCAATAGCTGGAGGAAAACTTAAAATAGAAGAGAACGTTGAGCAAATATTCGAGAAAAGAATCACTCCATATGGAAATGGTGCAAAAGTAGATGCACAAAAGAAATACATAGGAAGAAGAGCCTATATAATTATATTAAAACAAGATTAGCTTTTTCTGTCCCACACCCTCCATCACCCAAAACTATTTAAATGAGTTCTTGCTCCTTTTCTGGTGAACGGGTTGGTTTTAGAATGATGATTAAGATTCCTTTGAATGTTATGGTTGAGAAGATCTCTAAGAAGACTGGTTTGTCTGTTGAGGAGATTAACAAGAAAATTGAAGAAAAATGTAGTTCTCTTTCTGGCTTGATTTCTAAAGAGGGTGCTGCTAATATCTTGGCTAATGAGTTAGGTGTCAAGTTGTTTGAGTCTTCTGGTAAGATTAAGGATCTTTATCCTGGCATGCGTAATGCAGAGTTTCTTGGGAAGGTTATTGTTATTTATGATAAGAAGGATTTCACCAGGCAGGATGGGAGCACAGGTAGTGTTGCTTCTTTTTTGGTTGGTGATGAGACTGGTACCACGAGGATTGTTTGTTGGAATGCGCAGACAGCCATTCTTGATAATCTGAAGGTTGATGATGTTGTTCGTGTTCAGAATGCTTTTGTGAGGGAAAATAGGGGTTTTAAGGAAGTTCATTTGAATGACCGAAGTAAAGTTATAATAAATCCTGAGGGAGAGACTGTTGACGCTATTAAGAGGAGTTCTGTTGAGAGGAAGAAAATTAAGGATCTTGAGGAGGATGAGCGGGCCGAGATCTTGGCGACAGTTGTTCAGGTTTTTGATCCTCGTTTTTTTGAGGTTTGTCCTGAGTGCGGTTCTCGTTTAAAAGAGGATGGTGATTCTTTTTCTTGCACTAAGCATGGTGTTGTCAGCCCTGATTTTAATTTTGTTTTGAATGCTGTTCTTGATGATGGTTCTGACACTATTCGTGCTGTTTTTTTTAGGGAGCAGGCTGAACGGTTTCTTGGCAAGTCTTCTGATGAGATCAAGGCTTTCCGTTCTGTACCTGAGGCTTTTGATCCTATTAAGGTGGATTTGTTGGGTGAGCAATTTAAGATTAGCGGCAGGGTGAAGAGGAATGTTTTTTTTGACAGGCTTGAGTTTGTTGCTCAGAATGTTCAGAAGGCTGATGCTAAGGAAGAGTTAGAGTCGCTTGAAAAAAAAGAGGAGAATAAGGATATTTCAAATGCTGGCTAGGACTCATGCTGCTATTGGTTTTTTGACTGCGCTTTTTTTGTTTCCTTTCTTTCGCATCAAGTGGTTTTTGTTCTTTCCTGCAGTTGTTTTTGGCAGTATTTTGCCTGATATTGATCATGAGGGTTCTAAGGTGAATCAGTTGTTGCCTTTGACGAAATATTTTTCTAAGTTATTCAAACATAGGGGTTTTTTTCATAGCATCTTTCCTGTGTTGTTTTTTGTTTTTCTTGAGTTGTCCTTTAAGCTGGATGGAATTGGTATTGCTTTGGCTCTTGGTTACTTGTCGCATTTGTTGTCTGATGGCCTTACTCCTACAGGTGTTAATTTGTTGCATCCTGCTGCTAAATTGAGGATTGAAGGATTCATCCCAACAGGTGGTATTGTTGAAGCTGCTGTATTTGTTTTTGTGATTGTTGCTGATATTGTTAAGTTGTTTTTGTTGGTTTTGTAAGTTCTCATTTGTGTTAGGCAAACATACTTTTTGTGCAGCAGGAAGTCTCAAATTAGCTTTATTTTCAGATAAGTCAACTTACCTGTGTCTTTGCTGCCAAGTGTGGTCCTCTGGTGATTTTTGTTTAAGAACTGACTTCACTATCTAAAAAAACCGCCGATAACTCCGCTATTTTTCTTTCAGAAGAAAACAACCACAAATATCAGTTTGCGCGCAAGCAGCGCGCCTCTTGTTCAGCCAAAGAGTCTTTTACTGTTACTGCTCCAATTGTTTCGCGCTCCTCTTGTTTAACCTAAGAGTCTTATGCTTCTGCCCTCAACATCTCTCGCGCGGCATAGGAGCTAAATCCTTTAAGTTGACCTAGCCCTATTTTCATTACTTTTTTAAATAATTGTTTATTTTTGTTTTAGGAAAATGGCAGATGAGGATGATTTGAGGAGTATTCTTTCAAAGAAGTTTTCAAATTTCACTGAGAAAGGTTTGGATGCTTGCTTGAGTAAGGATGCGAGTATAAGAAAGGCTCTGAGGGAACGGACTGGTTCTGATTTGGTTGATTACGTTTCTGAAAGGATTAGAGAATATTCTTCTTTTGCATACTTTGATGATCCTGTGGCTGCGAAAGAATGTTATATTGATGCTAAGAAGGATGGGATCTTATCTGAGTCTGAATTAAAGAAGGCGATGATGATGTGTAAGGATGTTGCTTGTTTTAAGAATAAGATTAATAATTTGGAGTTGGAAAAGGATGGCGTATTTTATGGTGGGTATGGTGATGATGATCATTATGAGCAGATTGGGGGGATTCATGGGTCGCATGATGAAGAGGATGTTGATTTTGGTTCTTGGGGGAACATTATTAGGAGATATGAACAGGATTAGTGTTAATTGAGTTTTTTTGATTGGTTGTTTGATTATGTTTATCCTCTTTTTTTTGAGTTTGTTGTTTTGTTTTTCTTGTCACTGGACACTGGACATTCTTGCTTGTGAGGTATTTAAATGAGCGCTGTTTTATTGTTGTTTGTGCCGGCAAAAAGGACCTCCTCACTTTGAGGTGAGATGAAATAAGATGCGAAAAGCAAGAGGTGATAAAAATGGCTAAAAACATGCCTGAAAAAAAATTTCGTGCTGGGGCTGTCAGCGCGACTGTTTGGAAGAACATCCAAGAGAAGGATGGAACTGAGTTTGAGTTCTTTTCTGTGGCTCTTGAGAGGGGCTATAAGGATAAGACTGGCCAATGGAAGAGTACTGCTTCTTTAAGGGTTATGGACTTGCCCAAAGCTGCTTTGGTGCTTCAGGAAGCGTACAGATACATTGTGCTTAATGATCAGTCAAATGAGGCTTTGGCTGTTTAATTTTTTATTTTTTTATTTTTTGAAAAGATTTTCATTTGTTGTGAGGATTTTTTCATTTATTGTTGGAAATGCTTATAAAATAAGTTTCCTTGTTTATCCAACGAGGTGAGCTTGGTGGAAAAGGACGAGGAAAAAAATGAGGTGAAAAAGATGGAACAAGAATGTATTGTTGAGGATGTTAAGAAGGTCAAGACTGTTGAGGATCTTCCTGGTGTTGGCCCTGCTACTGTTGAAAAATTGATGAAAGGGGGTTTTTCAGATCTCTTGTCTATATCTGTTGCGACTCCTGGTGAGTTGGTGGGTGTTGCTGAGATTTCAGAGACAACTGCTAAGAAGGTTATTGCGATTGCCAGAGCAAATCTTGAGATGGATTTTGCTAGCGGGGAGGAGATTATGGCTAAGAGAAATAATGTCATTAAGATTTCCACAGGTAGCGCGAATGTGGATGCTATTTTTGAAGGAGGTATTGAGACTGGCGCGATTACAGAGTGTTACGGTCAGTATGGTTCAGGCAAGTCTCAGATTGCGCATGTTTTGGCTGTTCGTTGTCAATTGCCTAGAGAGAAAGGTGGCGCTGATGGTGTGGCTGTTTTTATTGATACTGAGAATACTTTTAGGCCTGAGAGGATTGTTCAGCTTGCAGAGGGTGCTGGTTTGGATCCTGATGAAGCTTTGAAGAATATCAAGGTTGCGAGGGCTTTGAATTCAGATCATCAGATGCTTCTCGCTGAGAAGATTGAGGACTTGATCAAGAAACAGGGTGTGAATGTTAAGTTGATTATTGTTGATAGTTTGACTGCGCATTTTAGGGCAGAATTTATCGGCAGGGGAACTCTTGCTGACAGGCAGCAGAAGTTGAATAAGCATATGCATTCTTTGATGAAGCTCGCTGACAAATACAATATCGCTGTCTATGTTACTAATCAGGTGATGGCTAAGCCAGATATGTTTTTTGGTGATCCTACTGAGGCAATTGGAGGCCACATTGTTGCTCACAATTCCACGTATAGGGTTTATTTGAGGCGTGGCAAGAAAAACACGAGGGTCGCTAAGATGGTGGACAGTCCTAACTTGCCTGAGGCAGAAGCAGCATTCTCTGTGACTGAGAAGGGCTTGAAGGATGTGTGATTTTATTTTTTTTATTTTTTTGAACCAAAACATTATTAAATGAGTAAGTTTTTCTTAATGTAATCCGGTTGGAGCAGGGGATTTTATTTCTTTTATCGTCGATATAACTCTTTTATTACAATAATGTTTTTATACTTGGATGTTTTTTTGTGAATTCTTGAGATGGCTCAGGAAAAAATTTCACTCTCTTCTGTGTGCTTGAATCGCGTTCTAATTTTTTCTGTTTTGATTTTTCTTTTCATTACTTCCTTGATGTTTGTATCTTATGTTTTTGTGTTTGTTCATTTGTTAGTGTAAGCTCAAAAAAGGGCCTTTTTTCTAGATGGAGTTGTTTCCTTCTAGCTTGGGCTCTGTGGTTTGGAGGTGAAAAGAATGGAAAAAGAAGATTTGAGAAAGGCGCAGATTGCGAAGGTTGAGTCAGCGCTGTATAGGGGTGCCGAGGGTTATTTTAAGGAGAATGGGTTCACGCACATCCCTAGTGTGCCGCATATTGTTGACATCACTGGTGCGTGTGAGAATGTTGACACCCTTTACAGTATGGATTATCATGGCAATGAGGCTTTTTTGACTCAGACTGGCCAGACAGCTTTAGAAATTTTGTTGACTAATGGTGTTGAGAAGGTTTGTTGTATGATTCATTCTTTCAGGGCAGAGTCTGAGGTTGATAACAGGCATCTTACTGAGTTTCCTTTGATTGAGCTGGAGTTTACTTATGATGAAAAGAAGGATGGTTTTGTTCTTTTGCTTGATCATATTGAAGGCACGATTAAATCAATGGTGAAATCTGCTTTATCTGAGCAGGGTGTTTTGTCTGAGCTGGGTGTTGATATTGGCAGGCTGAAGAAGATTGTTGAGGAGCCTTTTGTCAGGATATCTTATGATGAGGCAGTAAAAATAGCTGGAAAAGAGTGGGGTGATGACCTTGATGCAGAGGCTGAGCATAAGGTTCTGCAGAAGTTTGGGCAAAAGCCTGTGTTTGTTATGAGGTATCCTGAGGAGATTAAGTTCTTTAACATGAAAAGAAACAGGAAGCAGCCAAGGATAGTGGATAGTGCTGATCTTCTTCTGCCTTTCAGTGGTGAGGCAGTTGGTTCAGCTGTTAGGGAGAGCAATTACAGGTTGTTAATCGAAAAGCTGAAAAAGTCGCAAATGTTTAAGATAATGTCTAAAAGAGGAAAGGATCTGAAGGACTTTTCTTTTTATCTTGATGCTGTTAAAGCGAATCCTGTGCCTCATGCTGGCGGTGGTATTGGTCTGCCAAGGGTTACGCAGTTTGTTCTTGGTGTTAAGGATATCAGGAAAGCGACTCCTTATCCTATGAACAGGGAGTTTTTTTCAAAGTGAAGCAAATGAATCTTTACAGGTTGTTGAGGCCGCTTTTTTTCAGGATAAGTCCTGAAGCAGCGCATGATTATTTTAAGTTGTTGACAAAATTTTTTCCTTTATTTTCTCATAGCAGATTTAATTCATAAAAAGCAGAATAACATAGATCTGCAAGACTATGGTGTTGGCGGAGTCAACCTATCTGTGCTTAAGTGGTGTGTCTGTTTCCTGCAGTGTGCTTGACTCCGTTGTATTTTCTTATGCGCCTAGAGGCTGTGTTTAGCTTACTGCTTTGGTTATATTGCATTTCCTTTTATTGAATTCTTGTGCGCCTGTTTGGCGCAGTTCTATATTGTGGCAGATTTTCTCACTTCAATGATCTGTTGAATTTTTCTTTTTTCTGCAGACAGATTATCTTTCCGATAAAACCCGCTATCAACTCTCGGCTTTTTATCTTCAAAAAAAACTTCAATGACTATCAGTTGCACGCAAGCAGCGCGCCTTTTGTTTAACTAAAGAGTCTTTTGCTGATTTTTATGACATTATTCGTAAACAGGACGCCTCTTGTTTAACTAAAGAGTTTTCTGCAGTTACTGCTCGCATTCGCACACCTCTTGTTCAGCCCAAGATGCTTTTACCTATACTATTAATTATAGCACAACATATACCCTAATCCTTTTAAGTCGGCTTGACTGAATCATGCAAATCTTTAAATATCTGTGATTGTTCTGCTGGGTTAAAGTTTATTTGTTAGGTGAATAAATGCAAAGGAAAGGAAATTTTAGAGGGGGTTTCAAGCCGCCTGTTGAGGTCGGTGAGGAACTAGATGTTGTCATCGAGGCTGTTGGCGAGAAAGGCGACGGCATTGCTAAGAAGAATGGGTTTGTTCTTTTTGTGCCCAACACTAAGGAAGGCGAGGCTGTCAGGGTTAAGGTGACTAAGGTTCTGCAGAAGGTCGGTTTTGCTGAAGTGGTTGGTCCTGCTGAGTCTCAGCCTGTTGTTGAGAAGAAGGTGGAAGAGCCTGTTGAATTGCCTGTTGAAGAGCCGCAGAATTTTGAGGATACTGAGGATTTTGGTGAGGAAGAGGCCAAGGAAGATGAGGCTGCTCCTGCTGAAGAAGTGTCTTCAGAGACTGATTCAGAGGGGTCTTCTGGTTCTTCTGGTGAGGCAGCTCCTGAAGAGAGTGAGTCTTCTGAGGGTGTAGAATCTTCTGAGGCTGTTGGGGGTGAGTCTTCTGATTCTGCTGAAGGAGAAGTTAAAGAAGATGCTGCTCATTCTGGTGAAGAATCTTTTGAGGTTGGGGAAGAGTCTTCTGATGCTGAGAAGAAAGAGGAGTGATCTTATCAAAAGTTTTATTAATTTTTTAGTTTCTTTTTTTCTTTATGAGGTTGTTTGTGGCGATTCCTGTTCCTGATGGTGTGATTGGCTTATTGCGTTCTATTCAGTCTCGTTTTCCTGATTTTGTTGATCGTAACAAGCATATTCATCTGACTTTGAAGTTTCTTGGGGAGGTCCAGCCTGATGTTGTTGATAAGGTCAAGGCTGCACTGGCAGGGGTTGAATTTGAGTCTTTTGAATTCAGTTTAGGGAAGTTTGGTTTTTTTCCTTCTGAGGATTTTATTCGTGTTGTTTGGGTTGGTGTTGAGCCAGAGAAGGATGTTGTTTCTTTGCAGCAGAAGATTGATGCTGCCTTGAAGCCTTTTTTTCAGGCTGATAAGATATTTAAGCCTCATTTGACTCTTGCAAGAGTTAAGAGGTTGGATGATAAGAAGAAGTTTCTTGAGTTCTTATATAGACTTAAGATTCCTGATGTTGTTGTCAGGGTTGAAGAGTTCAGGCTTATCCAGTCTGTTTTTGGCAGGGTGAATGAGTATAGGACTTTGCTTTCTGTGAAAGCGAGAGATTGTGTTTGAGAAATTTTAATAGATTGTGTTATAGCTTGTTTTTGGAGTGGTTATTTTTGTTATCTCTTCCATTGGTCTGCAGGGCATCTCTTCTGCATCAATAAGTTTCCATGTTGGGCCCGTTCTTGAGTCTCTTTCTTCTATCATTTTGTTTAGGTTGTATAGTTGATATGGTTTTTTGATGAATTCTCTTTTTATCGCTAAGGTTCTTGTGTTTACTAGTGTTGCGCAGACTCTTTTATTGTTTCTTAGTAGGTCTTGTATTTTGTTGATAATGCTTGTTTGGTCTACGTCCATCATTAGTGCTTTTTGCGCCATCTCTCTTGCATGCAATGCTTCTAAGTATCCTTTTGTTCCTTCTATACTTTTTCCGTATGTCGAGTCATAGATGACATACAGGCCTATCATTCCTGATAATAGGATTAGTACAATTATTATTGCGCCAGATGTTTTCTCTTTCATTCCTTTCTTTTCTGTGATTTTTTTTATTAAATGTTGTGTATTTATTTTACGTTTTTAGATTGTTTGATTTGGACAAGATTTGTTTTTCATATTAGCCTTAATCATCAAAACATTTATAAAAGGCTTGCTTGTTTTTGGTTTTATTACCGAAGTTTCAGGCTTGGCTAAAGGTCTGGAGCATTGCTGTGTGAGGTTATAAAAAGCACAGATTGGAGGTTTGAAAAATGGCTGAAGAATTGCTTGTACCGCAGGATACTTATTTGAAGTCTGGTATACATATTGGCACTAAGTTTAAGACTAAGTATATGAGTTCTTTTATTTACAAGACCCGACCCGATGGCCTTTCTGTCTTGAATCTGCAGAAGATTGATGAGCGTCTTAGGTTGGCGTCTGGTTTTCTTGCGCAATATGATCCTGAAAAGGTGTTGATTGTCTCTAGGAGGGAGAATGGTTGGAAGGCTGTTAAGGCTTTTTCTAAGTTTACTGGTTGTAAGGCTTTTGCTGGCAGGTATCCTCCTGGAATTCTTACCAACCCTAACCTCGACAAGTTTATTGAGGTTGACGTGATTCTTGTGACTGATCCTTGGCCTGATAGGAACGCGATTAGGGATGCTTTGAGGATTGGTGTTCCTGTTATTGCTTTATGCGACACTAATAACCAGAGCAACTCTATTGATTTTGTTTTGCCTTGCAATAATAAGGGCAAGAAGTCTCTGGGCTTGATCTTTTATATTTTGGCAAGGGAGTTCCTCAGGAAAAAAGGGGTCATTAAAGAGGATGAAGAGCCTCCTTTTAGTGTTGAGGAGTTCACTGAGGAATAAAGGGGGTTATCCCTTCTTTTTTTATTTCAAAGAAGAATGTTTTTTCTCCTGCAAGATTGTTGTGTTTTTTTATTGTTAATTTTCGGATTTTGTTGAATATCTCTATTTCGCAGATGCAGTCACTGGCTTCTTTTATGAGTGTTCCTGAGAATATGACTTCTTTTTCCATATCATATGAATGATATACTTGGGCAGTCAGGAGTATTGGAATTTTCTTTTCTCTGGAGATTTTTTTTAGTTTTTTCAGTTGTTTTTCGTATTTTTCTTTGTTGTCTTTGTTCATTTCTGCGCGAAGCAGTTTGTTTGATGAGTCAAAGGTTATCATTCCAATTTTTGATAGTTGCAGTTTGCTTAGCTCTGTTATTTTTTTGTCTTGTTCTTCAAAGCTTTTTGCGTTGAGGAATATGAACGACTTTAGTTTCTCATCAGGGATTATTTGTCTTAGCCTGTCTATTATTATTTCTCCTTCTGTATTGATTACAATCACTTTATCCCCTTTTTTTATGGTCTCTTTTGCGGCAGTCAATATGAGGTTTGTTTTTCCTGCTCCTGCAGGCCCATAGAATGTAGTTATGCCGTCCTTTGGGTAGCCTTTTATGATTTCATCAAGAGATTCTATGCCTGTCTTGATTGTTTCTTGCATTTTTTTATTGGTTTGTTCTTTTCTTTCTTATTTTTTTTGTTTTTCAGGGAGTTCGCTTTCAGAAAAAATTCTGGTGAAAGATATGCGATTTTTCTTTCAGAGGAAAACAACCGAAACTATCAGTCCGCGTCCAAGCAGGACGCCTTTCATTTAACTCAAGAGTCTTTTACTTCTACTTTTAACCTCTTTCGCGCAGCGCAGGCACCAGCATCTTTAAGTTGACTTGGCTCTTTATCCTAAAGCTTTATAAAACCAGTGTTTAAGGATATGTTTATGGGGAGAAACAGGAATTATTTTGTTGTTCCTTTGGTTTTGTTTGTTGTTTTGTTAGCTGTCAGGCTTTTTTTTGCTTTTCAGACTCCTTTTTTGGATGGGGCGTCTTATCAGCATTTGGTGAAGGCAGGGGAGATTGTCCACAAAGGGGTTTTTGCTAATCCTGTTTTTTATTATTTGTTGTCTGTTGTGTTGTTTTTTTCTAAGAATGTTTTTGTGGTTAAGGTTTTCTCAAATTTGTTTTTTGTTTTAGTGAATGTTTTGGTTTATTTTATCGCTTTAAGGCTTTCTAAGAGCAGGCTTTTTTCTGCGATTTCTGCTTTGATTTCAGGATTGTTGCCTGTTTATTTTTCAAACACGTTTAATCTTGTAAGCCCTCTATCTTTGGGATTGTTTTTGTTTTTTTTCAATATTTTTGCTTATTTAAATTCTGAGAAGAAAGGTTGGGTGAATGTTTATATCATTAGTTTTATAGTATTTAGCTTCACGCATTGGTTGGTGATTTTGTATGTGCTGGGCTTGGCTGTTTATCATCTTATTACTCGGCTCGAAGGTATAAGGAAGAAAGGTGTTGAATTGGAGTTGTCTTTTTTTTCTGTTTTTTTTGGCTTGTGGGCTCAGGTTCTTGTTAGTAAGGGCTTATTGTTTTCTCTTGGGTTAAGGTTGTTTTCTTTTAATATTCCTGGTGTCTTATGGTCAAGTTATTTTCCTGCTTACTCGCTTCCTGAGGTTATGTCTCTTTTGGGGGTTGTTCCTTTCTTCACGGGCTTGTATGTTATCTATAAGTATTCTTTTGAGCGCAGGGGCAAAGGAATTTCTTTCATCACTTCTTTTATTTTGGTTGCTGCCGCTTTATTTTTCTTCAGGTTGTTGTTGGTGAATCTTGCTTTAATTGTTTTGGGCTTGTTGTTTTGTGTTTTTCTTGCTAGATGGTTTTCTGATTTTAAGGTTTTTGCCAGGAGAGCGAAGGTTGCGGGGTTTTTGAATGTTCTTGTGGTGTTTATTGTGTTGATTGCTCTTCTTGTGGTGCCTGTCTCTGTCTATTTTTCTTTTTCTAGGCTTAAGGATTCGTCTCAGTATGAGGATATTTTTGATGCTGTTGAATGGATTAAGGCCAACACGCCCGAAGATGCTGTGATTTTGGCTCTGCCCCAGGAGGGTTCTTTTGTCAGTTATTTCTCTGGGAGAGATGTTGTTATCACTGATGATTTTCTTAAGTTTCAGGATATTGATGAGCGTTTGGACGATGTTTATAGAATCTATAAGACTCGGTTTGAGACTGAGGCGATCGGTTTGCTTGATAAGTATGATGTTTCTTATATTTTATTTTCTGATGCTGCAAAGAAGAAATTTGGGATGGATTCACTGTCTTACGCTGTCGGAAAATGTTTGAATGTTGTGCATGAGGATGGTGGTTTGGTTTATTTTAAGGATCCTGGATGCAAGTTGAGGGTGATTCGATGAGAAAGAAAATTCTTCTGGCTGTGTTTGTTTTGTTTATGTTGGCTTCGCCTGTTTTTTTCAGGTTGTTGGGTGATAATTATTCTTTGCCTGGCAGAGAGGTCTATTCTTTTTTGCTTCATAAGAGCGCGTGGGGGATTCCTTTTGCGGGAAATATTATTTCTAATGTCCCTCTGTTTATATTGTTGTTTTTGCCTTTGGTTGTTGTGTTATTTTCCTTTTTGCTTCTGAATCTTATTTTGAATGAGCTTGGTATGAAGCATGATTTTCGCGTGGTTTTTTTGGTTGTTCTGTCGCTTTCTCCTTTAGCGCAGTCTTTGGCTTTTTTTGCAGGTGTCAACATGATTGTTTTTCCTGTTTTTCTTTTGGGTTTTTTGTTTCTGCTTAAGAAAAGGGTTGTTTTAGGTTCTGCTCTGCTTGTTTTCGCATCTTTTCTTTCTCCTGCTCAGGCTTTGGTGAGTGTTCTTGTTGTTTTTGTTGTTAAGAAATATTGGTTTGATGATCGGCGGCTGAATTTTGTTGCTGGCTTGATTGGAGGGATATTTTTGGTTTTTCATTCAGGCTTTTTGTTCAGTCTTCCAGATGTTTTTGCCAACATTGATTTTTCGGATTTTTTTAGTGAGTTTGGTTCTTTTTTTGGCTTTGGTATTTTTGAGATTTTTTTGGCGGGTTTTGGTTTTTTTAGCTTGTTGAGGTTCAGGAAGGACTATTCTCTGGTTATTTATTTATTTTCTGGAATTTTGATTCTTTCTTTTTTTATTGTTGGCTTGAGGATTTATTCTCTTCTGATAATTTCTTTCTTGAATGCGCTGATCATTTGTGAGATTTTCAAGAGGAAATGGCATGTTGCTGTGTTGAAGAATTTGGTTTTGTTGACGATTTTTTGTGGTTTGTTGTTTGCCAGTATGTCTCATGCGATAACCCTTTCAAAGGCAGAGCCTTCTTCTAAGTTTGTCCAGGGCCTCACAGTCCTTTCTGATAAGAAGCCAGGGGTTGTCTTGACTTTGCAGGAATATGGCGATTTTGTTGAGTTTTATTCTGGTAAGTTGCCGGTCGTTCGTGGAGAGTCTGTCTCTTCTGGCCTGTTCAGTGATTATCTTAATATGTTTTATTCTAGTGATTTTTCTGAGACGTTGAAACTGATGAAAAAGTATGGTGTCAGATATGTTATAATAACCCCTGAGATGAAGAACGGTAAGGTGTGGAAGAAGGATGGTGAAGGTTTGGTTTTTCTTGTAGAGTATGACAAACATTTTAAAAAGTTGATTGAGAATGAGGGTGTTGCTGTTTGGGAGGTGCAATATGAGGAGTAAATCAAGGTTTTTTGTTTTTGTCTTGCTTTCTGCTTTTATTTTTCTTTTAGGATTTGGTTTAGGTAATCATTTTGCGTTGCTAGACGGGGGGATTAATAAGATTCTTAAGGAGTCTGAGTTGAATGCTGAGAGTTTTTTGGTTGAGCAGCAGTTGAGTGAGACTCTTGGCTCTAATTGCGTGTTTTCTCAGGAGAGGTTGTCTGCTTTGTCTGAGCAGTTATGGGATTTAGGTAAGATGCTGGATAAGGAGTCTGCCAGGAAGGATTTGGGTGAGAAATGGTATGATCTCTTGAAAAGGAAGTTTCATTTGATGCAGATCAAGACTTATGTTCTTTATAAGAAGCTTGAGCAGAATTGCGGGAAGGATTTTGATGTGATCTTGTTTTATTTTAAGAGGGATAATCCTGATAGTAAGCAGCAGGGAGAGATCTTGGACAGGATTGTTGATGATTTTGGTGCAAAGGTCTTTGCTGTTGAGTTTGGTTATGCTCCTGAGTTGAGGTTTTTGGAGCAGTACTATGGTATTGATTCAGCCCCTGCTTTAGTGATTAATTTTGATAAGAAACTTGAGGGTTTGCAAAGCTATGATGTTATTAAGAAGATTTTGGAAAATAGTTGAAAATGTTAAGTTTGGTTGAAAATGGATTATAGGGTTAAGGTTATTTGGAAGAGTTTGTTGATTACTCTTTTGATTTTTGGTTTTGCTGTGCTTTTGAACCATTTTATGGATTTTTTGAGGATTGATGTGATTTCAGAGGTGATGGTGGAGCATGAGTTGGATAGAGATGCTTATTTGACGCAGCAGTCTTTTGTTGAGGTTTTTTCTGATTATGGTTGTAAGGCTTTGAAAGTGAGGTTTGATGTGTTGAAGCAGGAGATTAAGACTGTTGGCGCGGATTTAGGGACTTATAGTAGGTTTAGCGTGTTTAAGAAGAGGGATTTTGATTATCTTAAGCGGAAGTATTTTTTGTTGGAGTTTGAATTTTTGAATTTGGTCAATAAGTTGAATGATATGTGTGGGAGGCCTTATTTGCCTGTTATTTTCTTTTATAGTATTGACGATGAGATGAGTGAGAGGCAGGGTTTTATTTTAGAGGATGTAAGTAAGGGTTTTGATGAGCGTGTTGTTGTTTTGTCTATAGATAAGGATTATGCTGATGAGCCTATAGTCAAGTCTTTGATTTCTGTTTTTAATGTGTCTAAAGCTCCGACCATGATTGTGGGTGGTAAGAAGCTTGAGGGTTTGGTTTACTCAGCTGAACTTAATGCTACGATTAAGAAGGTTCTTAGCCCTGCTGACCCTTACGGTAAGGGGAAAGATCTTGATTTTACTGTTCGCGCCACTGGGGTCAATAAGTCTTTCTTGGTTGATTCTTTTCTTGACAGGCTAAAAGTAGTGGGGGATCATTTTGCGAGGGCCGATATCTTGTTTGCGCTTGGCAGATTGTTAAGGAATGATTCTATGATTTGCAGTGCTCTTAGAGAGTTTGATGAAGTGGATGTGAATTCAACTGATCATGAGAAAGCTGCGCTTGTTTTTGAGTCTGTTGCGAGTATTGATTGTGGGAGGAATAAGGCAGCTTTTTATGCGCTTGCTGCGAAGGAGTGGGAATCTGTTGGTAAGTTGTGGCGGGCGCGTATTGATCGTTTGCTTGCTGAGGGGGATAAGCCTAGGCTTAAATTTAATGTCTCAGTTGTTGAGCCAAGTTTGAAGCTGGGTAATTATTCTAGTGTGTTGGTTGGAAGTTCTGGTCTGGTTGTGGATAACAGATCAATGATAGTCAGTCAGGCTGACAGGGTTTCTCGTGATTGGCTTTCTGGTGTTATTCAGGATCCTTTTTCTAATGATATCTTGACTGTTTTTTCTGAGAGGTTTTCTTGGCCTGAAGATGAGCTTAACAAGGATATCGGTTGGCACGAGGGTGGCAGGATTAAGGATTTGTTAAGTGTTGGGGCTAAGCATGAGGTTGCTGTTGGAACTTTGGTTGCTGAAAAGGATGGGAGGTGGTTTGCGCCTGATGAGAATGGTGTTTTTAGATTTGAGGTTCCTTTGGATAAGGTTCTTTATCCTACCACGCGGTTTCTGAGGGATGATTTGGCTGTTATTATTGACACACATGGTGTTAATATGTTGGTAGACCAAGCTATAAGCAAGAATGCTTCTTTGGTTGTTGGTTGTTGCGATCATCCTGCGAAGGTTGCTGCTGCGGAGTATTTGAGCAGCAAAGGGATTGATGTTGTTTGTTTTACTGATAAGTATTTGTATCTTTTGTTGGGTCATGATGTTCGAGTTGTTGGCAGCCCTCCTGTTGATCGTTATGGGGGCAGGATTGTTCTTGGGATGCGTCCTTTGGTGTTGTCTGTTGATGATAAGATTGTGGTTTCGAATAGTTCGAATGATATTTATGCGTTATGGTATTATCAGACGCCTGCTAATTACTTTTCTGCTTTGAGCAAGGTGATTCCTCTTAAGGTTTTTTATTATTCTTTGAAGAATTTTAGTGATCAAAAAAGTCTTATCAGGATTGCTAGATTGGAAAATGCTGATTTCATCGCTACCAGGGTCTATAATAAGTTTGATTATGATGCTGTTAAACGCTGGCTTGCTGAGGATGTAAAACATAAGGCAATTCTTTTTCATTCCAGCGCTTATCCTTTTGGTTTGAAGTTGTTTCAGGAATTCCCTGAACAGACGTCTTTTGATGATCCTAATCCTGTTTTAAGTTGAGAAGATGAGACTCAAGTTTTTTTTGGCAAGGCATTGGTTGTTCTTGTTGATTGTTTTTGTTAGCTTGGTTTTTCATCTTGTTTTCTTTTTTGATTGGCATCCTGTCTGGTGGGATTCTGGTGTTTATGTTGGGATGGGTAAATTTTTGTTCAGTTTTGGGAAAGTTGGCTTGTGGGAGCATATCCGCCCTGTTTTCTGGCCTTTTGTTCTTGGCTTTTTTTGGTGGTTGTCTTTGCCTGTTGTTTTTTTGGGCAGGGTTGTTGAGTTGTTGATGTTTTTGTTTTCTCTTGGTTTTGTGTACTTTATTGGCAGGAAGGTTTATTCAAATGCTGCGGGCTTGGTTGCTGCTGCTTTTCTTGCTTCCAGCTCTATTTTGTTTTATCTGAGTTTTCATCTCTATACTGAGATTCCTGTCATGTTTTTTACGCTTCTCGCTTATTTTTTGTTTTTGAGGGAGAATTTCTTTTGGGCAGGGCTTTTTGCGGGAATAGCGTTCTTGACTAAGTTTCCTGCAGGGATGTTTTTGGTTATTCTGTTTTTTTTTCTTTTGCTGAAGAAGGGTTGGAGAGGCTCTTTTGGTTTTGTTGCAGGCTCTGCGCTTGTTCTGTTTCCTTTTTTTGTGAGTAATTTGGTCTTTTATGGGAATGTTTTTGGTGGTTTGTTTGCAGCTCAGGCAGCAATCAGGAAAGTTTTAGGCTGTAATGTCCTTAGGCATCACGAATGGTATTATTATTTCTTTTTGGTTTTCTTTTATGAGAATAAGTTTTTGTTGGCTTCTGTTTTGGGTTTTTTTAAGCGGGGCAAATCCTATTTGTTGATTTTGTTTTCTGCTTTGTTGCCTTTGCTGTATTTTATGCAGCTCTCTTGCAGGGATTATCGTTATCTTGTTGTTTTTCTTCCTTTTGTTGCTTTGTTGGCTGGAGCTGGTCTTGATTTTCTTTTGATAAGATTGCGTATGAGGAAGTTGAAGATTTTGTTGTTGGTTATCCTTATCATTGCTATCTCTTTTTTTGGTTATAAGAATGCCCTGAATTTTTATGGAAA
>Ga0164318_10002378_pt1 | contig 17440 bp, 12 predicted proteins | sample GuaBasSedimGuay9_FD_113734 | JGI IMG/M metagenome (GOLD analysis project Ga0164318, IMG submission 113734) | Subseafloor sediment microbial communities from Guaymas Basin, Gulf of California, Mexico - Guay9, Core 4571-4, 0-3 cm | ecosystem: Environmental > Aquatic > Marine > Hydrothermal vents...
ACCCTCAAGCGTGGGGCTGGTAGGTTCAAGGTATGTTGGTGGATTAAAACGGTAATTGACCCAGCTGAATCCAACACCGGTGATCAGCCCAATATTTTTGTCTTTGTTTAGTGCGATATTTTGCTCGTAAATATTCAGGTTTACTGCAATCGACTTTTCATAACGCAGGTTTAAATAGTCATATTCTGCTCCCCAATTGGTATTAAAATCCGGGGTAACATAGCCGTTAATCCCCAGTTCAAATCCTCCCCAATGGCCATTGAATTTAAGTTTTTTATTCCTTTTGAATTTTACGTTGCCATCATCATCCACAATCAGGGTATGGCCTCCAATACTTACTTTGGTTGTGTCATTTCCTTCAATTACCTCAAGGTTTAATGAGCCAACGTTTACGGATGTTGTGTCGCTGTAGTTGTAATAAGAAGAAGTTCTTGTCGAATCCCGTAGAATAACAACTTTTTCGGTACCCTTATTATTTTCAACAATCACTGTTTGCGGTTTGCCAACATAGCTCACATCCGATGCTCCCGAAACCTGGTAGGTAAGATTTGTTTTTGCGTTGACAAAACAACTACTGGCACCACTGGCTTTTACTATTGTAGTAGTGGTTAACAGCGATTTTGCCTTCACTTCCGAAGCCCCACTGACTTCGATAGTGTGTGACGCAGATTTGCCATCGAGCCTAACAACGGAAGCCCCGGAAGCTTTTGTAACAATATTATTGTAGTCGACAAGCATTTCAATATCGGAAGCCCCACTGGCAACTAGCTGTAGATTTCCTCCACTGATGGTGTCGGCTGCTCTTAATTCAGCAGCCCCCGAAAGTTGTATCCGCTCAATTTTAACAGCAGTTATATACAGTTTTAGGACATCATATTTTTTAATGTTATTCAGTTTAACTGCAAGCGTGTTATTGCTGACATTTACTTCTACCCGGTCTTGAATATTTGCATTGGTTTCTACTACCACGCTTTGTTCTTTGCCCTGCATAAGGATTATTTCGGCAGCCCCGCCAATTTTAATTGCCTTAAAATTTTCCACGGATCGTTCTTGTTTACTCACTGGCCCGCTGCCTTTTTCCTGGGAGAACATTGGAAGACTGACCAAAAAGGCCATAATAAAAATAAAGGATTGTAATTTTTGAATTTTCATGATTTTCTGATTATTGATTTTGTTGTAGGACGGGTTGAGTGGGTGATTTGTTACAGGCTGATGAAAAATTTGCTTGAAGAAATTAGGTCAGAATTACTTTTCGCTCCCGGTATTGGGAATGCTACGGTTTACGCTCAGCGTTTCACCTTCTACCTGATAGCCTGTCAGGCGACCATCTTGATCGTATTCTTTTGTCATTTCAACTTCGCTGCCTGTAACAGTATTGAATGCGGTGATGCTTCCATCCAGAATTTTTACAAAAGTGGGGTCGGATGTTTTATCTTTCTCTCTTTTTGTGAAACGCTGTGCAAGAAGTTTCACATTGCGATTTAATACCCGGCCAAGGGCTCCTCTTTTCTTTTCTTTTGGGATGCCTTCACTTTCTGCATCAGCCAATATTTCTTCATTGTAATTTTGTGGGACAAGTGGTGTGAAATCTTCTTTACTGTTTAGGTTTACCGCAATCTCTTTGCTGTTTAGTTTCGTGATGCTGTTTGTTTCGTAGGCCAATAACTCCACTGCTTGAATCTCTTTTTGAACAGTTTGTTTATCTCTTGAAATCATAATAAAAGGAGAGCTTGCCACAGAGAGTTCAGTAAGCGTTTTTGGCGCCAAGCGAACGAGAACAAATTGTTCGTGCTGACGGATCGGTTCGTTCGGTTTCATCAGGTTGAACAATGCGAAAAGCAGGGCAATGGCAGCAGCAAGCCCTGTTCCTGAAATCCACCAAATACCAATTGCCGGTTTCTTTTTCAGCTTCTCTTTATGCAGATAAACAGTGGATTCATCTTTATGAAGTAGTAGTTTTTTGTGAAGCTCAAATTCAGTTTGTAAATGCGGATTGGTAATCAGGAATTCCTGCAACTTGTTCGTCTCTTTAATAGAGAGATCGTTTTCATAAAAAGCAATAAAGTAGTCCTCAAAATTATTTTCACCAATTCCTGCAATTGTTTTGATTTCGGTTTTTTTCAGAAAGCTTTTCTCCCCAAATCGGATATTTTGGCTTTCGAGGGAAACATCTTCAAGGCCTTCAAATTCTTCCCTGATATCGGGATTATTTTCAAGAAATAACAAAAGCTCCGCTTCCACAACAGCATCCAGCGTCCCATCGAGGTAATCGATCAGGAAAGCTTCGTAGTTATTTCTGTTAATTTTCATTTTGCTTAACTTAACTGGCGCGCGAATGTTTCGCGTGCCTTTTTAACTCTTGTTATTTAAAGCACGCGAAACATTCGCGCGCTAGTTAGTAACACTAAATCACCATTTCCGGGCTCACAATAAATTTCTTTAAAAATAAGCGTGCACGATAAATATATACTTTTACTTGTGCTTCTGTCAGTTCCGTTATTTCTCCAATTTCTTTATACGAATAGCCTTCATAATCCCTGAGTAAAACCACTGACCGTTGAATGGCCGGCAATTTTTCTACAGCAAATTCAAGTATTTCTTTCAGGTCACTATAGCCATGTTCAGTTGTTGCAGTATCCAACTCAAAGCTGTTTTCAGTTTGCCGGTGGTCGAATTTTCTCGTATGGTCAATTAGTGTGTGGTAAGCCGTAGTAAATAAATAGGATTTACTTTTGCCGTAATCTACATTCTTTCTTTTCTCCCACAACTTCAAAAACGAATCCTGAACCAGGTCGCGTGCCACTTCAACATTGCGGCTGTTTTTCAACAGAAAGCGGTAAATCGCATCCGAGAAATCGTCAACACAGCGGTTGTATTCGTTAATGGTCATATAAAAGTAAAATTCTGCCTATTAAACTAAGACGGGCTAAGGTAATGATTTGTTACAATAATTAAGAAAATTTGTTAATTGGCCATTGTCGATTTGTCATCTATGTAATTTAGAGCTTGTAAAAACTACAGAATAGTTTTGGTTTAATAGCCTTATAATTACTACATTTACAAAAAAATCCCAAAGCTATGAAAACAAACATCCTTCAAACAGTAGCCATTGCATTTTTCATAAGTGGCATTTTTTTCTTCTCCCAAAATGTTAACAGCCAGCCAGCACCCGATGAAAATTTTTGTGCTGTTAAGGCAAAACTTCTTGAAGGTGACTCTGTTTGTCGTGTGGGTGGCCACAGCCCGCTCTACTACTATTTTGACGATGGAGAAGCTAACGATTACGCGCTCTGGGTAGTTGCTGGTGGAATGTCCGCGGTAAAGTTTAAACCACCCGGTTATCCTGTTCGCTTGACAGCCGGTCAAATCTATGTTGGTGATGGCAGTTTTCCTGTCGGAAATGATTTTCTCGGAACAGATTTTCAAGTTGTTGTTTTTGATGATGATGGACCTGATGGGTTTCCGGGAACATTGTTGGACTCATTAATTGTTACTGTTGAAAATTATGAATGGATCATGTTCAATGATATAGATGTAGTAATTGATGACGGGGCATTTTACCTGGGAATGAAACAACTTTATGGAGTTAGTGAAGAACAACATGCCGCACCGATTGGCATTGATACCGACGTTCCAACAGTTTATAAATCATATATTAAGGTAGCAGGAGGGGATTGGATACTTTCTCCTTATCAAGACTTTATGATTCGAGCGTATACATGTGGTGCTGATTTGAAACTTCTTGAACTGAATGCGAAGAGTTATTATGGGTACGAAATAGCCAGGGTTTCTGATTTTAACCCGAATGATGGCGAAGGGCCTGAAGACGGAGTTTTAACCATTATTGATTCAGTCACTTATTTTCATGCTTACGATTCTTTGTTCTATTCTCTCCCCCCCGGTTATTATGCTTATGCTGTTCGCATGATTCAGGATGATACGATAACAACCGGTTGGTACTACACCAATACAGTTAGTCATCTTATAAATGCAGTTGAAAATATTAATATAGATATTGCTAATGTTCGGGTTTTCCCAAATCCCGCTTTTGATGTGTTTAATGTTGAATCGAGTGTAATTATCCAATCTGTTCACATTGTGAATGCTTTGGGACAAACGGTTTTTAGCAAGAATTTGGAAGCGAAAGAAATCTCAATTCGAAGCAGATTTTTGAAAAGCGGCTTCTATTTTATCAGCATAAAAACAAGACAGGGCTTGGTGAATAAGAAAATATTGATAGGAGAAAGATAGATTACGCCTTAGCTTTTTAGGGTCACTCAAACCTGCTGAGTGGCCTTTTGCTCTCAGCAGGTTGAAAAAAGGCCAAAGATTCTATCAAAAATTCAACCAGCAGTTTCTTCCATTATTTGGGTTTACTTTTCGACCCGCTAAGTCCATGCCCTAAAAAACGAGCATGCCGACTTAGCGGGTCTGCTCAAGCACATCAATACTCCCCGTTTTCGTTGGTCTTGATGATTTGTAGCTTTTCAGTGGAGAAATCATAGATAACTGCAAATACACCACTATTGCAGGCAGCCTTAATATTTATTTGACTCCAGCTACTTTTTGGAATCTCCTTCTCCCACAACAATAGGCCATCTGGGTTGAATTTTTCAATGCTATAAAAGTCAGTGCCATAAATTGCTGTAAACAGGCTTTTGTTAGGATAAGATGAAATCTGTATTGGAAATTGTACGGGTTTCTTTTCCCACACAGTTTGTTTAGAATCCATATCATACTTAAGCAAATACCTTTCTACTATAAAACTGTCGTTTGTATGTAGTTCACCAAAGAAATAGTTTTCTGTTTCACTGGCCTTTTCCATATAATAAGTCCAGTTTCCCTGGTTGTTGTATTGGGGTTGGTACAATTTTAGCAGCTCGCCTGAAGAAGATAATTCATAAGTATTGTTTAAAGTATTGACAATAATTTTGTCACCATTTTGGGTGATAGAATGTTGAAAACCCAGATCGTAACCCCCGGCAGGATCCCAATGCACATTGAAAATATTATCAATCTCTGTTGACCAATGTATTTCCCCATCATTGTCAATTTTGTACACAATTCGTTTATTCTTGTCGTTCGGATGAGTAATGGTGTCAACATGACCGCTGTATTCAACAATTTCATAGTAAGGACCATAGAATTCAGAAGTCAGCAAAAGAAAATTATTGTGATCCAGTCTGAAAAATGAATTGCCATTGCATGCGTCACCTTCAAATTCTTTTGTCCATAAAACAGTACCGTCAGCATTTATTTTTGAAAGATATGTTTTGTTGCTATTTGGCAATTGAAGTTCAGGCCGTCCGCTGTACAATTCATAGGTTGGGATGTAATTATTGTTGGCGTCTAGCATATTGCCGTTTTTTATCCAAATGTTTTCATACAGATAATTGGATAACTCGTATTCATACTGACTTGTACTTGTTTTTACAAAAAAAGAATTCTCGTCAATATAAACCAATCCTTGTTCTTCGCCAATTATCTGGGGATATTCTTTCTGCCACAACAATTCGCCCTGGGCATTTAACTTTACAATTTTGATGATAAAATCAAAGCTGCCCAAAATGATGATATTTCCTTTGTTGTCTTCTTCAATATAGGCTGGCTTAAATTGAATGGGTAAAGTTTCCATAAAACTGGAGTTGATGCACTCGACAGCATTCGGATCTATTTTTTTATTGTTACAATTCGGGGCTAACATTAATAAGAGAAGGCCAGCTAAAACAAGCAGAGAAAATATTTTCATTGTTTGCATTCATTTGGTGAAAGGGTAAAAGTACGAAGAAAAAATGCAAGCAGGAATTCCGCTCTTACTCAATCATTCAACTTCAACACCACCAAAAATGCCTGCTGCGGAACTTCTACATTGCCAACTTGTCGCATGCGTTTTTTTCCTTTTTTCTGTTTTTCGAGGAGTTTGCGTTTACGGGTAATGTCGCCGCCGTAGCATTTGGCTGTTACATCTTTACGTAAAGCCTTCACGGTTTCGCGGGCAATAACTTTTGCACTGATGGCAGCTTGTATGGCAATATCAAATTGCTGACGTGGAATTAAGTCTTTTAGTTTTACACAAATCCGCCGTCCCAAACTGTAGGCGTTGTCCTGATGTGTAAGGGTTGATAAGGCATCGACTGATTCTCCGTTTAAAAGAATATCAAGCTTAATTAGTTTTGCCGGACGATAACCCGAAATGTGGTAATCGAAAGAAGCATAACCTTTAGAAATACTTTTCAGTTTATCATAAAAGTCGAAAACAATTTCGCCAAGTGGCATGTCCACAGTCAATTCTACCCGGCTGGTGCTCAGGTAAATTTGATTCTTAAGTTCGCCCCTTTTGTCTAAACACAGTTTGATAATAGGACCAATGTAATCGGTTTTTGAAATGATTTGCGCCTTAATAAAAGGTTCTTCAATGTGGTCGATATATTTATGTTCGGGAAGGCCGGAAGGGTTATGGACTTCAATAATTTCTTTTTTATTGGTGATTACCTGGTAAGAAACGTTGGGCATGGTTGTAATCACATTCATATTGAATTCCCGCTCGAGGCGTTCCTGAATGATTTCCATGTGTAGTAATCCCAGAAAACCGCAACGGAATCCGAAGCCTAGCGCCATCGACGATTCGGGTTCGAAAGTCAGTGAAGCATCATTGAGTTGTAGTTTCTCCATGGAGGAACGTAAGTCCTCATATTCATCCGGATCAATGGGGTAAATGCCGGCAAAAACCATGGGTTTTACATCTTCAAAACCTTCAATGGCTACTTCGCAGGGATTCTTAACATGAGTAATGGTGTCGCCCACTTTGACTTCTTTCGATGTTTTTATGCCTGAAATAATATATCCTACATCGCCGGCTTTTAAAGTTGTACGTGGTTCTTGTTCCAAACGCAATACGCCAATTTCATTGGCCTCGTATTCTTTTTCAGTATTTACGAATTTAACTAAATCGCCCTTGCTGATTTCACCATTGAAAATTCTGAAATAGGCAATAATCCCCCTGAAAGAATTAAAAACAGAATCGAAAATCAATGCTTGTAGCGGTGCATTTACATCACCTTTGGGAGCGGGTACGATATCAATAATAGCATCCAGGATTTTGTCAACGCCATATCCTGTTTTTCCACTGGCTTCAATAATATCGCTTTCGTCACAGCCAATCATATCCACAATCTGGTCCTTGACTTCATCAGGCATGGCATTGTCAAGGTCCATTTTGTTTAAAACGGGGATGATTTCCAGATCATTCTCGATGGCAAGGTAAAGATTGGAAATGGTTTGCGCTTGTATGCCTTGTGTGGCATCAACAATTAATAATGCACCTTCGCAGGCAGCGATAGAACGGGAAACTTCGTAGGAAAAATCCACATGCCCGGGCGTGTCAATCAGGTTCAAAACGAAGGGCTCCCCATTGTGATCATAATCCATTTGAATGGCATGACTTTTAATGGTAATCCCACGCTCGCGTTCTATGTCCATATCATCCAGTACCTGGGCTTCAAGGTCGCGTCCCGAAACAGTTCCGGTGAACTCAAGTAGTCTGTCGGCCAGGGTACTTTTTCCGTGGTCGATGTGGGCAATAATGCAGAAATTCCTGATATTTTTCATGGGTGGCAAAGCTACGATTATTTTGCTTGTAAAATATGGAGATGGAAGTGAGGTATTGAAAGTCAAATTGCCCTGTGATTCTCAAATATTAAGGGAAAATAGTAAGAAGCTTTATCAGATAGTTTTCTTCCTGACTATAATTTCTTCCAGGCTTCTTTTGGGAACAAAATGAGTGTCCTCTTTTTCAAAGTAAGCCACATTCTGGTTTTCGGGGAGACGAGTAAGTTGCACTTTCTGGTTTGGAAAACCCAAGGCAATGACCAGGATTATTTTTAGGTCTTCCTCTAATTTAAAATACCTTTTCACCTCAAAATGATTGACAGTACGGATAATACATCCGCCCATTTCTTGTTCCACAGCCCCCAGCAATATAGTTTGTGCCGCAATGCCTGCATCAATTTCAGCGTGATCGTTTAACTTTGTATCAAGTAACATAAGGATGTAAGCTGGTGGACGTTCACTAACAGTTGGGCCGTTCCATTCTTTTAGATACCATGCCCATTTTAGTTGTTGAAAAACAAAATCAGTGTCTTGTTGTTCTGTTAGCAGTAAATATTTTAGTGGTTGCCTGTTTTTTGAGGAAGCTGTCTGCCTTACTAAATCAATCAACGCTCTTAGTTTGCTTTCTGAGACTTTTTTATCGGCATGAAATTTTCGATAGCTTCTGTTTTTAAGAACAAGATTTTTAAGCATAAGATGATGGTTTAGTCCTAATTTATGGTTCGGTGACTATTTGTGGAATAAGGCTATTCGACTGACTATTAATCAATACTTTTCCCACTGAAAATCTGGTTCAGCTTTTCGGTAGCTTCTTCCCAACTGTAGTTTTTCTTTACAAATACATAGCCGTTTTCCGAAATCTTTTGATGTAATCCTTCGTCATTTAAAAGATCGACAATGTTTTCGGCCAGTTCATTAGCGTTTTTCCCGATGAGTATTTCTTGTCTGTCAGCAGCCTGTAGTGCATCATTAGCAAGGGGTGTTGTAATTGATGGGATTTTCATCGACATGGCTTCCAGCAATTTATTTTGAAGCCCTGTTCCAATGCGCATGGGTGCAATAAAAATTCGGGCACTTGCATAGGCATCCCGAATATCATCCATCCATCCACTAACTGCAATGCTTTCACTTTTTAATGCGAGCACCCTTTTGTCAGGACTGGCACCGGCAAGCATGAGTTTAGCGTCCGGCTTACTTTTCCACACCAAAGGCATTATTTCATTAGAAAGAAATTCGGCGGCATCAACATTGGGCGGGTAGGCCATATTACCGGTAAACAGTAGGTCGTATTTTTTTTTAGCAGTACGCGGACTGAAAAAATCGTGATCGACTCCATTGGGGATAACATGTATTTTATCGCGTTTAGGGTGGGGAATTAGTTTCTGATCAGGAAATGAAATAATGGTCGTATTGTCAAAAATATCAAATACTTTTTCTTCATAAGCCAGCAAGCGTTTGTATTCCATTTTCATGAATGGCCTGGCATAAAAGGGTGATTTGTTGATCCGTCGTTTCATCCCATAAGAAAAAACATCCTGGTAATCGATGGTTTTGGGAATGTTGATGTCTTTTAAATATTCGGCGGTGCGTACCAACTGGCAATAAATATGGTCTGGATTATATTCCTTAATCAGTTTTTTTACTTTGGAAGCTGCTTTGTTGTTGTAGAAATAACCACATTGAAACGGTAGTCCCATAAAAAAAGACAGCAGCATATTCCATCCCCTTCCATACCAGGGAAGATCGAGGAAATTGATGGAACGGCAATAAGGTTGCAGCGCACGGAAGGCTTTCTGTTTGTCTAGTTTAGGATTAGGATTGAGGGCACAAAGAATGATCTCGTTCTTTTTCGAGAGCTCCCTAAGTTGGTGAAACGCCCGAAGCTTGTCTCCTTTTTCGAGTGGGTAGGGAATACGGGAAAGTAAAATAAAAATCCTCATGCTGTTGCATTGTAATTACGTTGCAAAAATCACAAAATCTCTCGATAAAAAGAAATCAATGTTTGTGTTATTTTCTCATTGTTGTGTTTCTCGAAGATTAGTTTACTGGCATTCTCCCCTATTTCTTTACTTTTCGCAGGGTTTTTATAAAGTTGTGTAATGGCTTTTAGAAATTCTTCAGCGGTATTGGCAATCAAAATATTCTTGCCATCTGTATAATGAATTCCTTCGGCACCAATTTTAGTAGAGATTACAGCTTTGCCCATGGCCATACTTTCAATAATCTTAATTCGGATACCACTACCTGAAAATAAGGGGGCAATACTGATGGCTTTTGATTGGATAAATTCTTGTGCATCGGGTACTTCACCAAGTACTTCAACATTGGGTGTTTCAAGCTTGTTTAACCATTGTGGCATTTGCCTCCCAGCCAGGTAAACTTTCAGCGATGGCAGGTTTTCTGAAATGAGCGGCCAGGCTTCATTGATAAACCACTTAACTCCTTCTTCATTCGGAATCCAGTTCATCGAACCAATATGAAAAAGGGCATTTTCAACGGTTCCATTTTGATTCGTTTTTATGTTTTTTGGTTTAATGCCAAATGAAATTGGGAGAACCGGCCTATTGGAAATTACCTTAAAAAATTCGGCATCTTTTCCGCTTATGGGAACAATACCATCGTAATTATTCAGGACTTTGGTTTCGTAATTCTTAAGCGTTTTGCTCAGGTGACCAAGGTATGCTTTTTTAATTGGATTTTTCGTGCTTTCGGTAATGCGCTCCCAAATAAGATGTTCAATGTTGTGGGCACGTAATACGATTTTTGCTTTGCTGTTTTGCCGAATGGTTTTAATATAAGGAGACATATACAGTGTTTCAATTTGTACAATGTCGAAGGAGGTGCTGTTTAGAATTTCAATTAGTTTGCTGTTGAAATCATCCGTAATAAAGCGTTCAACATGGTAGGATTTTTTGGTGAAAAGATTGATAAATGCCGGAATGGGTTTGACAGTTAAATCGATGTAAACCAATTCGATTCCTGTTTTTTTTAAATAATCGGCAGGAATTTTTTCGGGTTTGACCGAATATTTGTTCGTATTAGCTGACAATACCTTCACATTTTGACCGGCATCAATCAGTCCTTCTATCAAGTTATTCATAGCAATTGGCCCACCTTCGGCTGGTGGCCAGGGCGACTTATTGCAGATGAATAATATGTTTAGTGGGGATGGCATGGGTTAGTTTGTAAACTGGTCATTGGTCATTTAATTCACTTTTGTTCTCTCCATTTTTTTGCACCTGAATTATTCATTCAGTCTTCTGTCTCAGGTCTTACAGTCTTCTGTCTCAGGTCTTACGGTCTTCTGTCTCAGGTCTTATGGTCTTCTGCCTCTTTTTAAATCTAAATCGACCAAAAAACTTACCCCAGCTTTCGGCATCTAATAATGGGGCATCGGATGTTGCTTTGTAAGATAGAAACAAACCCATTGGTAAAATAACAATTGTTGAAAGCCAAATTGCAAAAATCACATTCCATTCCCCTGTTTTTGCAGCCTTTTCACCAGTCATCGAAACTACATAATAAAGTACAAAAAACAATACCGAAATAACAACCGGTAATCCTAATCCGCCTTTACGAATAATGGCTCCCAAAGGTGCGCCAATAAAGAAAAATATCAAACATGCTATGGACAATTTAAGTTTCTGATGCCAGACTATTTCATGGTTAGTAATAACCTGTTTGCGAGTCACTTGTTCATCCTTAAAGAAAATAATATTTTCTTTTGTACTGCGCGCATTTTTTAGGGCATTGTCAATAATCAAGTATTTGATATCTGTTTGAAAATTGTCGAGTATGGGATATTTTAGGGTGTCATATTTGGCCATCTGAAGACTATCAACTTGTATTGAAATCGTATCGTTTTTAGGTATTTCGTTTAGTGTGTCCAGTTTTGCCAGGTAAGGATTTCGCTTGATAAACCTTTGTTTGTATACGTCTAAGCGATTAAGCCGCACAGTACTTAAAGAGTCGATTGAATAATTGAGCTGATCAATGTTCAGCATAGAATAATGTGTTTTAAAAAGATCCTCGTTGGTCCTGTTTAATTGGTATTCCGATAAATTAAAACGCCGCACCTGTTTTTCAAACCGCATGACCTCAAATGGCCGTGTTCTTCTGTAAGCGGCCTGGTCAATTACTTCGGTATAGCGGTAACCATTGAACAATGAAAAAATAATTTCTTGCTGATCTGGCGTGAGTTCCATCAGTCCCTTTTCGGCAGTTGTAACTATGATATTGCCCATACGATCAGTATGGTTGTATATTTGAACATCATAAATTGTTTTGTTGTCGCTGTCTTTCCTTCCAACCCGAATAGCAATACCTTCCATTCCATTGTAGTAAATGCCTTCACTAATATTAAATGCTAGTTTTTGTTGCCGGATATCGTATAATAATGATCTGAATTTTAAATTAGCCACAGGCAATACGTAATTAGAGAACAAAAATGCGCTCACACTTAATAACAGGGCAAGGATTACCAGCGGTTTCATCAATTTACGTAACGAAATACCGGCAGCTTTTACGGCCACCAATTCGTAATGTTCGCCCAAATTTCCAAATGTCATTAATGATGACAGAAGGATGGCAAGCGGGAGGGCCAGGGGAACGAAAGTAGAGGAAGCAAAAAACATAAGCTTTCCAATAATGTGAATCTCGAGACCTTTCCCCACCATATCATCAATATGTAACCAAAGGAATTGCAATAGGATAATAAATAAGGCAATAAAAAAGGTAAACACGAAGGGTCCCAAAAAGGACTTAATTACGTAAAGATGAATTTTCTTCATGTTTTATTAAAATAAAAACCTCACTTTTTTCCCGTATTATACTTATTCGGGTTTTGGAAAATGCTGATTGCAAATATATGCTGATTTCACAATGAATAACGAATAGAACAAGGAAATGGTATATAGTATTTGTTCAGGTATGATTACAATAATAATTCCAGACTTCCGGTTTAAATTGTTAAATCCAGGTTAATTTTATCATTTTGAATAAAATTGATGCAACCATTTCCAAATATTCATGTCTGCTATTGATAAGGAACAGATGTGTGCGAACAGCAATAATACGTCGTGAAAACTCAGGAAATGAAAAAATCCGGTTTTTTTGCAAAAAACTTTTGCTTGTGTGCATTTGTATTATATTTGTCGCCTGAAATTGAGAACAATTAACCATTTGTTAAATTTAATTAAATTACCATGAAAAAAATCTTACTTATTGTATTGGCCCTTGGGTTTGGTTATGCAACCTTCGCCCAGGCTTACCAATTCAAAATTGACACCAAAGAACAAAAGCGTGTCGAAGCACCTGCTATCGGTATTGAGCCGGTACAAGCTATCGCGATTACAAAATCGCAAACAGAGAAAAAGGATGTAAATCCTACCGGTGACAGAGATGTAAACTACGTATCTGTTATTAATATCGGAACCTCTGCAAATAAATATAGCTACGGTTATGGTGGTGGACAAAAATCCATCCTGTGGACTGAGCAAGACATGAATACCGTTACACACTTCCACCGTATGGGTGGAGACTTGGATGTAGGTGGCTACTCAGGAGACCTTGGTTATGATATTTCAACCGATGGAGGGTTAACCTGGACAAACATGATTGAAGTATACGAAGCTACCGACAATGGTGGTGGTGAGTATTATTACGATGCTGCACGTTATCCTAACCATGGTATTTACAGTCCAAGCGGAAGCGCTGATCCTAATGATGCTTTCGTTACCTATTTCACACCAAACCTTGACGGTTCTAACTCTGATGGTGACACAGGCTGGGGTGGATATAGCTTTGGTGTTGCTGATATTGGAGACAACAATGTAAAAACAAAAAACCTCAGATCTTCTGTTGGAAATACACACCAGAACATCCCTGATGGTTTCGACATTACTTCTACCGGCGAAGTTTGGGTAGTAGATCCAAACCAGGATTGGACATCTGGCAGCCTTGAATATTTAGGTGAAATTATTGTAAACAGAGGTACCTGGAATGGTTCAGATTTTGAATACGAACAAAGCATAATAGATTTTGAAATGCTTCCTGATGTTGCACTTCCTGCAATGGTTAAAGTTGCTTTTAGTCCTGATGGAATGACAGGTTATATTGTGGCTCTAGGCGACAATGGATCAGCTGAGGAAATTAGCGGTATGCCATCTTATTATCCTATTTACTGGAAAACAACTGACGGTGGCGACAACTGGTCAGATCCTGATTTTATTCAATTGGGTGGAGAACACGGTATCGGTGGAATTGTTTACAATCACTTAACCGATGAGAAAATTGCTGAATTATTTGAGCCACCATTGCCAGCAAGAGAAGAAATTTCTTATACTACTGCTTTTGATTTCGACATGGCTGTTGATGCTTATGGTAACCCGCATATTGCTATTGTAATTGGACCTACAGGTTCTGACGCTTATAGCATTATTACTGCTGAAGGTTATATAGCAGCTGTTGATCTTTTTTCAAAAGATGGTGGCGAAAGCTGGGAAGTTGAGCACATGGGATACCCAAGAACTTTCAGAGGCTATTTCCCAGACGATACTTATTCAGAAGACAACCGTATCCAGATTACTATGAACCCCGCAGCTGACAAAGTGTTTATTTCATGGTTAGATACTGACCTGGAAGACGAAGAAGACAACCAGCGTCCAAATATCTGGGTTCGTGGATTTGATCCAATTACATATCTGAAAACCAATTTCGGTGGTGAAGATGGCCCAACAAATGTTACCTTATTCTCTGAAGGAATGTGGCAGGCTTATTTCTTTATTGCTTCTGCAGTATGTTTTGAGAATGATGGTGTTTATACTATTCCTTTTAGTTATATGGAAATGGACCTTAATGATGATGTTGCTCCTGTACAGTATAAGTATATCACCGATTTCTCTTTTGATTTAGGTGCTGACTTTACCATTCAGGATGTTGAGGACAATGTTAAAGAAGGTATCACAGAGGTTTCACAAAACTTCCCAAATCCTTTTAACGGAGAAACTTATTTTACTGTAACCTTAAGCGAAGGAAGCAGCCTTGATATGGATGTTTATACTTTGACTGGACAGAAAGTTTCAAGTAAGTCTTATGGACACCTTTCAACAGGTACACACACTTTGACCATTGACGGTAGTAACCTGACATCGGGTGTTTATTTCTACACCATCACAGCAGGCGAAAGCAAAGTAACACGCAAAATGATTGTTGAGTAAACATTACTTATTCTAACAATATAAAATCCGGCTCATCAATGATGGGCCGGATTTTTTTATTGAGTCTGCTACACTAGCGCTCTCCCAGTTGCAAGCGTCCACTCCCCTGCTGCAAGCGTCCACGCTTGCTGTTAATACACTAGCGCGCGAATTTTTCGCGTGCCAAGCTTGATTGGCTTCCATATTTTATCGACCCAAACCCCTTTTTTGTCGAAGAAAAAGACGAGATGGAATAACACATCTAATACCAATTGGGAAATCAAATTATTCTACTTACTTTTGGGGACACAATATTTTTAGAATCGTAATCAATTTATTTTATTAAAAAAAGAATCACTATGAAAAAATCCTTACTTTTTGTTTTAAGCATTTGCTTTGGTCTTGTCGTATTTTCGCAACAAGCCTATCAATTTAAAATTGACACCAAGGAAAAAACGGCAGTACAGGCACCATTAATTGGGATTGAACCATTAATCAGTCCGGCAATTACCAGAACGCAAACAGAGAAAGAAGCCTTTACACCACCTGCTGACAGGGACATAAATTATGTTACTGTAATAGATATTGGCACTTCGGCCAATGCGTATGGCTATGGATATGGCGGTGGACAACGGTCGCTGGTATGGGCTGATCCTACTTTAAATACTGTCACCAACTTTCACCGGATGGGAGGAGCACTTGACCTTGGAGGTTATTCGGGCGATTATGGCTATGATGTTTCAAAAGATGGCGGACTTAGCTGGGAAAATATGATTGAAATGTATGTAGCAACTGAAAATGAAGGTGGCGAATATTTTAAAGATGCAGCACGTTATCCCAACCATGCAGTTTATAATCCAATGGGAACCGATAATCCTGACGATGCTTATGTTGTTTATTTTGGACCAAACTTATGGGGAACCAATGATATTTGGGGCGGATACAGTTATGGCGTTGCCAGTATTGGCGATACTTCCTATTACACCAAAAATTTCTTAATTTCTGATGATGAATATTTCTACGGTGTGCCTGATGGTTATGACCTTACTTCGCAGGGACTTTCAATTGTAATTGACGATAATTATGATTTGGTTGGTGATGAATACCAGGGAAACCTGATTGTAAGTAAAGGATACTGGGATGAAGATGTAGAAGATTTTGTGTATGAATTGGAATTGTTGGATGCACCACTGGGAGACGATGTTGGTTTCACTGCTGATGAAAAGGTTGCTTTTGGCCCGGATGGCATGACAGGTTATATTACAATAATCTCAAACAATGGAGAGGCGGAAGAGCAAAGTGGTTACTCCAGCTATTATCCAATTTACTGGAAAACAACTGATGGTGGCGAAAATTGGGATGGCCCGCATTTTATTCAAATGGATGGGGAACACGGTATTGGAGGAATTGTTTATGATCACTTAAGCGATGAAAAAATTGCCGAATTATTTGAGCCACCCCTGCCTGCAAGAGAAGAAATATCCTATACAACTGCTTTCGACCACGATATTGCTGTTGATGCCTGGGGAAACCTGCACATTGCTGTAGTTATCGGCCCAACAGGTGCCGATGCTTATAGTATTATTACCGCCGAAGGATATATTGCTGCTGTTGATATCTTTACAAAAGATGGTGGCGAAAGCTGGGAAGTTGAACACATGGGATACCCAAGAACTTTCAGGGGCTATTTCCCTGATGATGCTTTTTCTGAAGATAACCGTATCCAGATCACCATGAATACCGCTGCTGATAAAGTATTTATCTCCTGGTTAGACACTGACCTGGAAGACGAAGAAGACAACAACCGGCCAAATATTTGGACACGGGGTTTTGATCCAATTACATACTTAAAGACAATGGGATCGCCTGTCGAAGATGGCCCAACCAATGTTACATTATTCTCAGAAGGTATGTGGCAGGCATATATGGCCATAGCTCCAAAATATTGTCTTGAGCCAGAACCAGGTGTCTATCACATTCCGTTTACGTATGAAGATATGGATCCAAACGACAATGTAGCACCGGTACAGTTTAAATACATTACAGATTTTTCTTTTTCAGATGCTGATTTTACCATACAGGGAATTGGAGAAAAAACACCGGCCATCAGTATAGAAAGTGTTTCTCAGAATTATCCCAATCCGTTTAAGGCAGAAACTTTTGTGACTGTTGGCTTGAATAGTGCAAGTAATTTGACCCTGGAGATATACTCATTAACGGGTCAGCTGGTTTTATCGAAAGACTATGGACAAATGATTTCCGGTACACATACTTTAAGTATTCAATCCACTGAAATGAATCCTGGTGTGTATTTTTACACTGTAACAGCAGGCGAAAACAAAGTAACCCGTAAAATGGTAGTAAACTAATTATACTTTATCAACTATAGAAATGGCCGGTTTGTCAATTGACGAATCGGCTTTTTTTTATACATCTGCATCCTTTTCCTTTGTTGGCATGAATGGCTAAAGCCGATTTAACTTCCTGTTTTTTTGATCACAAGAGCTAATAAGCTGAATTCGATTTAAGGCACCTCATCTATACTTTAGATATTCAATTACTTGCAAGAAGCTTCCTTTGTGGTTCTTAGTGTCTTCCTGTCTTTGTGGCTAAATATTCTGCCACTATTCCGATAG
>Ga0164318_10002379_pt1 | contig 17440 bp, 13 predicted proteins | sample GuaBasSedimGuay9_FD_113734 | JGI IMG/M metagenome (GOLD analysis project Ga0164318, IMG submission 113734) | Subseafloor sediment microbial communities from Guaymas Basin, Gulf of California, Mexico - Guay9, Core 4571-4, 0-3 cm | ecosystem: Environmental > Aquatic > Marine > Hydrothermal vents...
CCTTTAACCCATATAGAGTTAGCTGAAAATCTGGGTATAATTGATTTTAAGAGAGCTTCGAAAATTACTGGTTCTAACTTTATTTTATTTAAAGGGCAGGGAGCTTTATTAGAGAGAGCCTTATTTAACTTTATGCTGGATTTGCATACTCAGAAACACGGCTATAAAGAAGTATTCCCCCCTTTTTTAGTAAATAGAGCATCTATGACCGGAACAGGCCAGTTACCCAAATTAGAAGAAGATATGTATAGATTAAAGGACGATGATTTATTTTTAATTCCTACTGCTGAAGTTCCAGTTACTAATATTTTTAGAGACGAAGTCTTAGAGGAAGAACAGCTCCCTGTTTATTATACCGCTTATACTGCTTGCTTCCGGAGAGAAGCAGGTTCTTACGGAAAAGAAACTAAAGGTTTAGCGAGGGTGCATCAGTTTGATAAAGTAGAGTTAGTTAAATTTGTAAAGCCTGGAAATTCTTATGAGGAGCTTGAGAAATTGGTAAGAGATGCTGAAGAAGTTTTGCAGCTTCTTAAACTTCCTTATAGAGTAGTAATGTTGGCAACCCAAGATTTAAGTTTTTCTGCCTCTAAATGTTATGATTTAGAGGTGTATTCTCCGGGGATTGATAAGTGGTTAGAAGTTTCCAGCTGTAGCAATTTTGAAGATTTTCAAGCCAGAAGAGCCAATATAAGGTATAAAGACAAAGCTACAGGCAGGAAATTATTTCTCCATACTCTCAATGGCTCAGGGATAGCTTTAGCCAGAACTGTTGTGGCTATACTGGAGAATTACCAACAGGAAGATGGCTGTATAGTTATTCCTGAGGTTCTAAGAAAGTATATGCATGCAAGAGAAACTATCCAGCCCGAATAGCTCAAAGAAACTCTTTCAATTTGTAAAATTAATTTGTATAATAGGGATATTTCCTGTAATTATAGGGTTTATTCGGGGGCTGATTTTTGAAATTGCTAAGTTAGAACCTTTATTTTCTAAATCCTTATATTGGGGAATAGTTAGTTATTTACTTCTCCATATATTTTTAATCGAACCTTTAAAATTTTACAAGAGGACCCAGCGTTTTATCCAGGTAATTTTCGGTTTTTTCTCTCCTTTGTTTAAAGTCTCTTACTATATTATCCCTTTCTGGATTATTATTCTTATAGTTATTTATCTAATTTTTAACAAAATTTTAAAATTTGAACAAGGCACATTTCTATTTTTCTTTTTTTCCGGCTTTTTCTTCTCGATGCATATAGTCTGTGTGGCTAAGATATTAAAAGTAGATGAGCTGAGAAAAATTATAGACTATCTTTTTATAATCTTTGTCGTCATTATAATAAACATTTTCTTTTTTTCTTTTAACCTGAAGTTGTATCATTCAGAGTTTTCAGTAGTTGAGGTGGGAAGGCAGGGTATAGATAGCGGGTTAAAATTAGCTGAAGCTGTTTTTAACCAGTTGTTTGTCCCTGAAGTTAAGTAAGTCTTGAAATTAATTTAGCTAAAGAGGGCTTAGCTCTAAGTGATAATTGAGAAGAAGAATCACTCTTAAAAATATTCCTATATTCTTGAGAATGTAAGAAGGTTGTAGTAGAATAAAAGAGTATAAAATATAAAGATAGAAACCTAGGCCATTTTCTTTCTTCTAAGGTAAGAAGCGGGTAGCTAAAATTCTTTTTTAGAGAACAAGAGTTAAATTAGCTTTCTAAACAAAGTGGAAAAAGAGGCCTTCTCGCTAAACTAAACTGGGAGTTGAAATAGGGTTTCTTTGGAGGGGTGGCCGAGTGGTTTTCCACCCAGGGTGGATCCGCCTCTGGCGGAAAGGCGGCGGTTTGCTAAAGAAAATTTCTTCTTAGAGAGCAAGGGTTGAGTTAGCTCTCTAAAGAAAGTGAGGAGAGGGGCCTTCGCTAAACTAAACTGGGAGTTGAAATAAGGTTTCTTTGGAGGGGTGGCCGAGTGGTTTAAGGCGGCGGTTTGCTAAACCGCTGTAGGGTCGAAAGGCTCTACCTGGGGTTCAAATCCCCACCCCTCCGCCAGTTTTCCTTTATTAAATTCAGAAATTTTAGTAAGGATTTTTATAGATAAAGAGAGGAGGTGAAAGATATGTTTTTTGGGTTAGGAGTATTGGCGTTAGTAATTATTTTTATTTTAGGGGTCGTAGCTATTTACAACAGCTTAGTGAGGCTTCGCAACAGGGTAAAAAATGCCTGGTCTCAAATTGATGTCCAGCTTAAAAGAAGACATGATTTAATCCCTAACTTAGTAGAAGTAGCTAAAGGCTATATGGCTCACGAGAGGCAAACTCTAGAAAATGTAATTAAGGCAAGAACTCAAGCAGTTCAAGCAACTTCTATAAAAGATAAGGCTCAGGCCGAGAATTTCTTGACTTCTACTTTACGCTCTCTTTTTGCGGTAGTAGAAAATTATCCTAACCTTAAGGCTGATTCTCAAATGCTTTCTCTCCAGGAAGAATTGACAAATACTGAAAATCGTATTTCTTTTGCCCGCCAATATTATAATGATGAGGTTACTCGCTTTAATACTAAGTTAGAAACTTTCCCTTCTAATCTTATTGCTGGCTGGTTTGGTTTTCAGAAAGAGGAATTATTTGAGTTAGAGGAGAGGGCTCAAAAAGAACCCCCTCAGGTTAAATTTTAATCTTCAAAAATAATGCCCTTTTCTTTTATTGAGATAGAGAAAAGGAAAACCCGGATAGTTTTTCTTTTTTTCTTTATTCTCTTGTTGTTCTACTTTTTTTCTGCTTGGTTAATTATAGTTGCTGTAAAATTTTTCTTCTTCGCCTTTTCAGGATTACGTTTACGCTCTTTTTTTTATTTCTCACCTAAATTAATAGGAGGAATTTTTGTTGTAGCTTTGATATCTGCGATTTTCCATTGGGTTTTTTCAATATCTAATGTTAACGAACGTATAATTAAAGTTTTAGGCTCGAAGGAACCTGATAAAGATGATTTATATCATAAGAGATTTATGAATATTATAGAAGAAGTAAAGATTGCTTCAGGCGGTTTGAATATTTCAGCTGTAGTTATGCCTATATTAGCTATGAACGCTTTCTCTTTAGCTAATTTTAAAAACCAGGGTATTATTGGAATCACCGAAGGTTTGCTTGCGCGTTTAGATAGAGCAGAAATCGAAGCAGTAGTTGCCCATGAAGTTGCTCACATTGTTTCTAGAGATACTTTAATCAAGACAGTAGCTGTTTCCATATTTGGAGTGTACGGGAGTATCTTGGCAAAAGTGAAAAATAGTTTGACTGAGACAAGGTATAGTTATGGAAGGGGAAGGGGCTTAGTTTTTCTCGTTTTTATGTATGTTGTACTTTCCTTGATAAATTCTTTAGGTAAGATTATTTCCTGTTTTATTTCCCGCCAATGTGAATATAGAGCAGATTCAGTAGCCGTGAGACTAACTCGGGACCCTTTGAGCTTAGCCAAAGCTCTTTACAAAATATCTATCCATTGGCGGGGTGCAGGGTTAGGTTACGAGAGTTTAGAGAGCATATTTATAATTAACCCTGCTTATAGGGGATTAGATGAGAAAGAAGGTTTTTTTGCCAGCCTTTTTTCTACCCATCCACCTCTTTTAAAAAGAATAAATATACTTTTAGATATGGCCCATGCTGATTTTGGAGAACTTACCTTAACTTCTCAGCAGAAGAAACCCCGAAGAGTTAAGCCTCCTCAGCCTCTTTCGGAAACTCAACTTCGATGGTTTGCTAACAAAGATGGAGTTTGGCAGGGCCCATTTTCAGCTTCTCAGTTAATTAGTTTAGAGTGGGTTACCAATCAAACTTTCCTTAAAAGAGAAAATAGTAATAAAATTTGTTTTCTTTATCAAGAGCCCTCTCTCTTAGAATTAGTTCATCAGAAAAGAGGGGGGAGCATGCTTTGTCCTTTGTGTTTTCATCCTTTAGCTAAGGGTTATTATGAAGGAGTTTTAGTCTATTTATGCAATTCTTGTGGAGGTATTTTGGTTAAAGAGGAGAAACTTCCCCGGATTTTAATTAGAGAAGAAATTGGTTTTTCTTCAGAGGTAATCGAAAAAGCTAAAAATGTTGAACAACTTTCTAAAAAAACTTTTCTTCCTCAGAAAAATATTACCGCAGTTCTTTTGTGTCCTTTATGTAGACAGAAGATGCTTCGGAATTTCTATACTTTAGCCGTTCTTCTGGAAGTAGACAGATGTTATTACTGTAAAGTAATTTGGTTTGATAAAGATGAGCTGGAAGTATTACAGTATTTTGTAGAGAAGGCACGAGGTTCAATTAGGTAAATTTATCTGTTGAATGATTCTGTCGGGGAGGATAAAATATATTTGTTTATTTAAAAGGAGGTGGAGACTATGTCTTTTACGGTAGATGTTAAGGAAGAAGATAAAGGGGTTTTTACTGCTTATTGTCAGGGTTCTCTTGATACAACTACTTATTCAGAGTTTGAGAAGGAGATAAATTCTCTTCTAAGAGAAAATGTAAAGGTAGTTATTCTCAATATGGAGAAAGTTTCTTATATAAGTAGTATGGGGGTTTCTTCAATTCTTGAGGCAAAGAGACGCTTTGAAGAGGAGGGTATAGTATTTATTCTTTTAGACCTACAGCCTCAGGTTAAAAAAGTATTCGATATTATAAAGGCTTTTCCTGTCCAGACAATCTTTACCAGCGTAGAAGAATTAGACGGCTATTTGAAAAGTATACAGGATAAATATAAAGAAGAAGATAAAAACTAATGCCTCACAAATTATCTTCCTATGGCAGCTTATTTGTTTATAGTCTTAACTGTTTTATTCTGGGGGGCAGCTCCTATATTTGATAAGGTAGCTTTAAGGGAAGCTTATCCTCTTTCTGGTTTAATTATAAGAAGTATAGCCGTATTTTTATCTCTGATTATCCTCAGTTTTTTTATGAAGGACACTTTCTTCAGCTCTTTTAAACTTTCTTTCAAAAGTATAATCTTATTTTCTCTTTCAGGGGTTTTTGCTGGATTATTGGGCATGCTTACTTACTATTCAGCTTTAAAGAGCCTTCCTTCTTCTGTAGTTGTTCCTTTGTGTTCAGTTTATCCTTTGGTTACTGCTCTGTTAGGAATGCTTCTTTTGTCCGAGGGTTTTAGCTGGCTGAGATTATTAGGAGTTATTTTGATAATAATTGGCGTGTGGCTGGTAAGATGAGTTTATTCTTGAATCTTGTTATATTTATTCTGGGGCTTATTATTCTCAGTATTTCTTCTGACTTTCTTATAAAAAGTTCAGTGAGGTTAGCCCATCTTTTAAGGTTTACTACTCTTTTTATAGGGTTAGTATTTATTGCTTTTGGCACATCTCTGCCGGAAGCGAGTGTAAGTTTAGTGGCAGTAATTAAGAAATACAAAGATATAGCCTTGGGGAATATAGTAGGAAGTAATATTGCTAATATCGGCTTAGTTTTAGGCTTATCAGGATTAATAAAGCCTCTTAGAGTAGATAGATCTTTGCTTAAAAAAGAAGTATCTATTATGGTTTTATCTACACTTTTTCTTTATATCTTTTCTTTAGATGGTTTGCTTTCTCGCCTCGAAGGTTTAATATTTATTTGGGGATTTTGTCTTTTTTTTGTCTTTACCTGTAAATCTTCTAAATTGAATAAAGATAAGGAGATTGACTCTCAGGAGTTTAAGGTTGGTGGGCTTTTTAGTAAAGTTAACTCTAAGTTAATAATATTCTTTTATTTTCTCTTATCTTTAGCCTTTCTTTTAGTAAGTGCTAATATGATGGTTAATTCCGGAGTAAATATCGCTAAATTTTTTAAGATAAGTCCCTGGATTATTGCCATTACCGTATTTAGTGTAGGAACTTCTCTCCCCGAGCTAGCTGCCTCAATTTCGGCATCAGTTAAAAAGGTTTCTTCTCTAAGTGTAGGCAATGTCATAGGTAGTAATGTATTTAATATCTTAGTTGTGTTAGGATTAGCCTCTTTGATAAGGCCAATAACTTTAGATAAGTCTATTTTAAACTTTGAACTTCCTATTTTGATTATTTTTAGTATAATAGTACCTCTTTTTGTAAAGAGTGGTTTTTCTCGCTTTAAATCTTTTATTTTATTTTTAGGCTATATTTTATTTTTAATAAGCTTATTTTAAATAATGAGTTATCTAGTTTTTGCTCGAAAATACAGGCCTCAGGATTTTTCAGAGGTAGTAGGCCAGGAAGGAGTAGTTAAAAGGCTTACTGAGTGTATAAATTCTAAAAGGATACACCAGGCTTATTTGTTTTCCGGGCCTCGGGGAGTAGGAAAAACTTCTTTAGCCAGGATTTTAGCTAAAGCTTTTAATTGTCAGAGTTTTCCCGAACCTACCCCCAAACCCTGTAGAAAATGTGCAAGTTGTGTAGAGATTCAGGAAGGAAGGTCTTTAGATGTTATTGAGATAGACGGTGCTTCTAATAGAGGAATAGATGAGATAAGAGAATTGAGAGAGAATGTAAAATTTAAACCCAGTTACTCCCGGTACAAAGTCTATATTATCGATGAAGTGCACCAGATTACTGACGCAGCTTTTAATGCTCTTTTAAAGACTTTAGAGGAACCTCCTGACCACGTGAAATTTATTTTTGCTACTACTGCTCCTTATAAAGTTCCTTTGACTATTTTATCCCGCTGTCAGAGGTTTAACTTTAGGCTCCTTTCTGAAGGGGAGATTATTAGAAAGCTTGAATTTATAGCTAAGAAAGAAAACATCCCCGTAGATAAAGATATCTTGAGATATGTAGCCAGGGCTTCTTCAGGAAGTATCCGTGATGCTGAGTCTATCTTTGACCAGATAGTTCCCCTTCTTACCGAAGGAGTAAAGTTTGAAGATATATTAGACATCTTAGGCCAAATTCCTGAGACTGTGATTAGTTCTTTTGTAGAAAACCTTCTTAAAAAAGAATTAGAGAATCTTCTTACCTTTATCAATGAGGTAGTAGAACAAGGCTATGAATTAGGGAATTTTCTGGACGGAGTTATTGAATATATAAGAAATATTATTTTGGCTAAATTAGGAAGAGGGGTTCTTTCTCGAATAGTAGGAGTATCTGCCGAGGCCCAAGAGCGATTTTTAGAACTTAGTAAAATTACTGATATCCCTTTTCTAATTAAGATAATAGAATCTTTGATTGAGGTTAAAAAGATAGGTAGATTTTTCCCTTCTTTAAGAGTGCCTTTAGAAGTAGAAGTTGTAAAGCTTACTCATTTTCAGGAGGCTATCCCTGAAAAAGAAAAACCATCTAATATAGAACAAACAGAAGAACTAAAAACTTCTCTAGATACCTTTAAGCATAAATCAGCCACTCTAAACTTAGAAGGTCTTTCTAAGTTTGTAAAATCTCTTAAGGGAGATACCCCTCCTGAAGGTTCTCAGGAAGAACCTTCTTTTTCTGAAGAAAAATCAGAAGAAACAATTACTGAGGAAGAAGTTAAAGCTGTCTGGGAAGAGTTAATTGAAGATATAGCCTCTACTAAAATGTCCATAGCCACTTATTTAAAAGAGGCAGAAGTAAAGGCCACTGAAGGAAGGGTTATAAAGTTAGGTTTTCCTAAGAATTTCAAATTTCCTAAGGAGTTTTTGGAAGGTAGGGAAAGAAAAAGGATGGTTGAAGAAGCTTTCAGCCGGAAGTTAAATAAGAAAGTAGGTGTAGAATATTTACTTACTGAGGAAGTTCGCCAGGTTCAAAATCATCCTTCTCGTCCTAAAGAAGATTTAGGCAAAATCATAAAGAGTTTTGATGGAGAAATTATTACTTAACTCTGATTATGAGTAGCTATCCTCAAATCTTAGAAGACCTCATAGCTTCATTAAGTTATCTCCCGGGAATTGGCAGGAGGAGTGCTGAAAGAATAGCCTTATATATTTTAGAAGCTGACTTAGATAAAGTAAAAAAGCTCTCTGAACTTATTTTAGGGGTGAGAGAAAAGATTAAGCCTTGTTCAGTGTGCCATAATTTTTCTACTGGAGAACTCTGTTCAATTTGTAAGAACCCTTCCCGGGATAAGTCTTTGGTGTGCGTGGTAGAATATCCTAAAGACGTCCTGGCTTTAGAGAAGGCCGGGGCATTTAAAGGGGTTTATTATGTGCTTTTAGGTTCAATTTCGCCAATTGAAGGGAGAGGCCCAGAAAGTATTGATTTATCCCGCCTTATAAACAGGATAAATAAAGGAGAAGTTAAGGAAGTAATAATTGCTACTGATTCTGATGCTGAAGGAGAAGCAACTGCTGTATTTCTAAGAGATGTACTTTCAAAATTTAATATAAGGCTATCAAGGATAGGTATAGGCCTTCCTTTAGGTTCTCAGATAGAATATGCCGACTCCGCCACCTTGGGTAAGGCTTTGCAGGAACGGAAGTTCTTACTATAAATAAAAAAGTTTCAAGGTTTTAGGTTTAAAAGTCATAAAGAATTAAAAAGAAATTTTATGAATACGCTTTATGTTCTGCAAGAGAGTGTATTCCTATGCTTTCTCTTTCTGGAACACAAGGATTGATAAATAATCCTGAACTTGCAAAACTTAGAAATGATTGTATAATTATATGCAAAATGCTCCATAAGTTAATTCAGTCCATTAGTTGATCTTTGACTTTTGAACTTTTGACTTTTAAACTTTACACTTTAGACTAATTTTCCCCGGTAGCTCAGTAGGTAGAGCAGGTGGCTGTGCGAGGTCTGAAAGACCGAGCAAAACAGTTCTTTGAAAGGAGGAGGTGCGGTTGGCAAAAGATAAGAGGCACTATATTGACCGCCGGCAATATTTAATAGCTGCTGTTTATAAAAGGCGTAGAAAAATTAGAAGAATGGCTATTGAATATAAAGGCGGTAAGTGTGAAATTTGTGGATACAGCAGGTGTGAGGAAACTTTGGAATTTCATCATATTGATACTACAAGGAAGGAATTTAGTATTTCTAGCAGAGGCTACACCCGAAGTTGGAAGAAGGTTAAAGAAGAATTGGAGAAGTGCATATTAGTCTGCGCCAACTGCCACCATGAGTTCCACGCTCGGTCTATAAAAGTGCAGCCTCCGATGGAAACATCGGAGTGAAAACCGGGTGAATTCAGGGAAGCCTGCACTCTAAACTCAATGTAGTTTAGGGATGGTAACCCTGAGCCAAGCCCTGAACCCGTGCGTAGCAAGTGGTTCGGGGAAGGTGCAGAGACTATCCCGAAAGGGAGCCGTGAACCGGAACAAAGTTCGATTCACGGTCATGAACCGATTTATAACCTGGTTCATGGTACTCTACATATTTAAATATGTGGGGGAAGCGCCCGGCACCTAAGTCATGAATCGTAATGGTTCATGATATGGTGAAGAGATAGTCCAGGCCTTAAGGAAACTTAAGGATTTACCTGTAACCACCGGGTCCGAGGTTCGAGTCCTCGCCGGGGAGCCAAATTTATCTCTCTAATTCTTACAAGAGAGATAACTATAGCCCTGAATGCAGTAAGCATTTGGGGCTATTTTTATGTATCGATGTGTTAAAGACTTAGAGCAAGTATTTATGTTTCATCATCGCAAGAAGTGCCGAAGGAATAGCAAAGCAACCCTTCACTTTAAAAATAACCAAATAAATCTCCGCAATTTATCTCTCTATCTCTGAATTGCCTCATAGTTAATGCCTGTTAGTTAATGGTATTATCAATGGTATCTGAGGTAATTTGAGCGATAATTTTGGCATTAACTAAAAATTCGGTAGGCATAAACTGGAGATTAGGCGAGTAACTTGCGCCACATTTGGACCTGTTTCTGCCAATCTGGCTCATTGATAATGTCACGCAGTTTATATTCAGGAATTGCCGCAATGCGTTTATTTTGCGAGCAAATAATTTCCTCCTGGATAGCTGGAGAAAGTAACAGTATATTCATAATCTGATTTAGCCTAACCTGACTCATATTAAGCCATTCAGCAGCCTGCTTTAGATTTGGTATTTCATTTTTTTCGATTAACCTCTGTATTTGATAAGCTAACGCTAAATTACGTCTTATCTTCGGTTCTTTTGCAATTTCTTCTTCCTTATGCCACTTATTTAAAGGACGGACTTGTTTTAGGTCAACGTCAAATTCGAGTTTAAGGTTACTCTCCTTAAAGATAATACCCAGCCTCTTAAGCTCTGTTGAATAATAAACTTCTTTGATGATACTACGCAATACTCGGCCTTCTCTTCAGGAAAAAGTATATCCCAAATCGGTGAAAGGAGAGCTTCCATTTCTTGAGACCGCTCGCTAAGCTTCTTCTTATCGGAAAGAGTCTGTTTTAGGCAATTTATCACAGCATCTTCGATAGCTTGGGCATTAAGTGAACGGTTTGGGCAAGAGTGGTACCCCCGTTTCTGAGCATTAGTGCAGACATAATAGCGGTATTTGCGTGTTTTGTTTTTCATAGTATAGGTATGAAACATGAAGGTATTACACATATTGCAGCGTAAGATATGAGTCAATAAGCCAGTGCATTCGATGTTCTTTATTGCTTTCCGTTCAACGCGATTCTGTTTAAGCTTTTCTTGGGTTTTCTTAAATGTTTCTTCATCAATAATTGCTTCTTGTTGGCCATCATATATTTGGCCTGCATATTTTACTTTACCGATATATAGGACGTTATTTATTATTGCCTGGATGCGGGTAGCGCTGAATTTAGTTCCTCCATAAGCTTTGCCTGTTTTAGAAACTCCTTGTTTTGACCTGTAACCTTTTTCATTGAGGATTTGAGCTACTTTAAGTAAAGAATTACCTTCTAAATAAAGCTTAAATATCTCTTTTATAATCTTAGCCTCTTTTGGATTAATCATTAACTTCTTGCCGTTTTCTGCAATATCGTATCCAAGTGGAGGCCTACCACCTAACCACTGGCCTCTTTTTCTGGCAGCTCCCATTTTATCTTTAGTCCGCTCACTTATGATTTCACGCTCAAATTGTGCAAAGGAAAGTAAAATATTAAGTGTTAGGCGCCCCATTGAAGTGTTGGTATTGAAAGCCTGAGTTACAGAAACAAATGCCACATTATATTTATCGAAAAACTCTAAGAGTTGAGCAAAGTTCATAAGAGACCGCGAGAGACGGTCTACTTTATACACAACTACGCAGTTAATGCCACCAGCTTTAATATCAGTAAGTAATCTCTGTAGCGCTGGTCTATCAAGATTTGCGCCACTAAAGCCGCCATCGTCATATCGTGTTGGTAACACAATCCAGCCTTCGTGTTTCTGACTGTTAATATAGTTTTCAGAAGCTTCGCGTTGAGCATCAAGCGAGGTAAAGTCTTGATCTAAACCTTCAGCTGTAGATTTACGCGTGTAAATAGCACAATAAATTCGTTTCTTTCTCTCTTTTTCCATACCACGCCTCATAAGCCAAAAAATAAAAAACCATTCCAATGAGCTCCGGTTATCTCCTTGGCAATAGAACTTAGGCTTTTATATTTCTTATTATTATATTCAAATCCTGAGTCAAGGATTTTAACTTCAATAAGTTTGCCTTTATATTCCTTAGTTATAATAGTTCCTGGAATAGGCAGACGTTTATCCCTTGTAGGTTTTTTAGCTAGTTCATTTACTATAGGTGCATCAGGTCTAAGCGCCTTATTGTTAACAGGGTCATATTTCTGTATAAACTCTTGGATTTTTTCTTCTGCCTTAGCAGAAAGACTACCAAATTCAATCTCCTGTATTCTATAGGCTATCTTACGCCACAGATATACCTTATTATTAGAGGGTGCTTTTTTACCTTCAAATAACTCCTCATATTTAGCCTTAAGCTCAGATAGGCTTTTATTTTTAAGCGCCATAATCTCTGATAATTTTGTTTTTTCCATAACTTGTGCCTCCTTGGCCACCCTATATAGGGGCATACAATTCGCAACAAGTCAAGGCAATAAGAGAGGATTTTTTGATTGTCTGAGAGGTTCAAAAGTTATATAATATAGTCCAGTTTGTTACATTTTGTATTATCTTTTCCATCCTAAGGAGGTGCCAAATGGGAACATTTACGGTTGAAGAACTCGCCAAATACTTAAAACTTCATAAATATACTGTAAGACGACTCGCACGAACCGGAAAAATACCTTCTTTTAAAGCTGGCGGACAGTGGCGATTTGATGTGAAAGAGATAGAAGAATGGAGAAGAAATCAACGAAAAACAAAATTAACGAGAAAGTGAAAAACATCAAGAAAGGCGACATTATTAAAGGTTCTTATTGGCCGGAACCTCTCGAGGTTAAATTTATTGAGGAAGCCGGAAACTATATTCACATTGTTGGTGTAACTTCAATTTCACAATCTCCTGTTGATCAACTCATCCCTAAAGAGGAGTTCGCAAATTTTTCTCCTGTTACGACACAAGAGACCAAATGTTCAGAAGAGTCTTGGAAGGTCTTTTTAGCTTTAGAAAATACTCGTTATCGTTTTGCTTCCTTGTATGATCCTTTATTGGCGATGAACACTTCCAAGATAGATCCCCTTCCTCACCAGATTGAAGCTGTTTATGGATATGTTCTTAAGCTTCCTAGAATCCGTTTTTTAATTGCTGATGATCCTGGAGCAGGAAAGACAATTATGGCTGGACTTATTATTAAAGAATTGAAACTACGTAATATCATAAAACGAATTTTGATAGTAGCGCCCGGACATCTTAAAGACCAATGGGTACGAGAATTGTCAGAAAAGTTTGATGAGAAATTTGTTCCTATAGGCAGAGAATTTCTGGATGCTTTCTATGCAGAGAATGTTTGGCAGAGAGAGCAACAGGTTATTACTTCGATTGATTTTATTAAGCAGGAGGATGTTTTGCCTTCCGTTGCTTCTGTATATTTCGACCTTATTATTGTTGATGAGGCACATAAAATGAGCGCTTATCGTTATGGTGAAAAAGTAGAAAAGACAGCTCGTTATAAATTAGGAGAGCTTTTATCACGAAGATGTGACCATCTTCTATTCTTGACCGCTACTCCACATAAAGGTGATCCTGAGAATTTCAGATTATTTCTTGATTTGCTTGAGCCAGGATTTTTTGCAACAACAAAAATGGTTCAGACCTCAATTAAAAACAAAGATAACCCTCTATTTATTAGGCGGGTTAAAGAAGATTTGAAAGATTTTGAAGGCAAACCACTCTTTTTACCACGCCATGTAATAACCAAAACATTTAATTTAGGCATAGACTCCCCTAATGAAAAAGACCTTTATAATGAATTATCACGCTATGTTAATTCCCAATATAACTTAGCCTTAAGCAAGGATAAGAAGCGTAACATTGCCTTTGCCTTAGTGATTTTACAACGAAGGATGGCTTCCAGTATTTACGCTCTTCTTAAATCTTTAGAGAGACGGAAAAAACGTCTCCAGGATTTAATGCAAGAGAGTCAAAAAATAAAGGATATTAAAATCAGAGGATTAGATATTGAAGATGTGGAAGAATTGAGCGAAAAAGACAGATGGAAGGAAGAGGAGGTCTGGGAGACTTTGAGTGTTGCTGAAACCAAAGAAGAACTAAAGAGCGAAATATCTACTCTTTCCTCTCTTATTGATAGAGCCAAAGAAATTATTAAAAATGAAGAAGAAGTTAAATTAAAAAATTTGAGAATTTCGCTAAAAGAATTAGAGGCGAAATACTCTGATCCTAAGGATAAGAAAATAATTATCTTTACAGAGTCACGGGATACATTAGTTTATCTTGAGCGTAAAATAAAAGAGTGGGGATACTCCACTAATACTATTCATGGTGGAATGAGCCTTGAAGAAAGAGTTAAGGCAGAGAAGATATTTAAACACGAGACCCAAGTTTTAATTGCTACTGAAGCAGCAGGTGAAGGAATTAATCTTCAATTCTGCCATCTTATGGTTAATTATGACATCCCTTGGAATCCCAACAGGCTTGAGCAACGAATGGGTAGAATTCATCGTTATGGACAGGACAAGGAAGTCTATGTGTTCAATCTTGTCGCTGAGGATACCCGCGAAGGAAAAGTTCTAAATAGATTGTTTCAGAAACTGGATGAAATCAGGAAAGCTTTGGGTTCAGATAAGGTTTTTGATTGTTTAGGGGAGGTGCTTTACGATAAAAATCTTGCTCAACTCTTATTGGAAGCTGCAGCAAATGCCCGTAACATTGATGAAATACTAAAAGAGATAGAGATAACTGTTGACGAGGAATACATTGCAAAAGTAAAAGAGAACTTAGGGGAGAGCCTTGCTACTCGTTTTATTGATTATACACGAATAAAAGAAATGCAGCAGCAGGCAAAAGAACACCGTCTTATTCCTGAATATACAGAAAGTTTTTTCAAAAAAGCATTTGCTAAAGCTGGTGGTAAAATTCGTTATCTAAAAAATGGATTCTTGGCAATAGATTCTATACCTTACGATATCCGAAAAATTGCAGAAGAGGATACATTTAAGAAATCTTTTGGCTCAATCCTTAAGCGTTACCCTAAAGTAACCTTTGATAAAGACATCGCTTTTAAAAATCAAGATGCAGAATTTATTTCTTTTGGCCACCCTCTTTTTGAAGCTCTTATGAAGTGGATAGACATCAATTTCAATCAAAGCCTCCTAAATGGCGCAACCTTTATTGACCCGGATGGCAGAAAAGATGGTTACATTCTTTTCTATGAAGGCCAAATACAAGATGGAAGTGGGAAAATTGCCGGCAAGCGCCTTTTTAGTTTTTATATACCGAAAGACGATGAATCCAAAATAACTCCTGTTTCTCCTGCTATTATCTGGGACTTTGCAGAAACTGATATTCACCAACCCGAATCCATTGATATTGATTCTTTAAAGAGTAAAACTTTAGAATCTGTTATCCATAGACTGGAAGAATATAAAGAGCAACTTCTAAAAGAACGTAAGAGGCAAGCAGAGATTAAACAGAAATATGGCATCAATTCTTTAGAACACTTCATAATAAAATTAGACGGCGATTTAATATCTCTTTATGAGCGTAAAGAACAAGGAGAAAATGTTGACCTTGCTATACGCAATAAAGAAGAGCGCAAATCTGAATACGAAAAAGCCAAGATTGATTTAGAAAACCAGATACAGAAGGAGAAAAATCTTACTATGAGTATGCCACGTTTTGTAGGCATTATCAGAGTAAAGCCAAAAGAGACAAAAGATACTGCTTTGGCAAGTGATGAGGAGATAGAAAAAATCGGTATGCAGATTGCTTTTGAGTATGAGAAGAAGCACGGAAGAAATCCTGAAGATGTTTCTTCAGAAAATCTGGGTTTTGATATCCGTTCTACAGATGCGCAAGGTAATATCCGTTATATTGAGGTAAAAGCGCGCGCAGAGGTTGGCGATGTAGTCCTGACTCAGAATGCGTGGATTAAAGCAAAACGATTTGGAGAGGATTACTATCTTTATGTAGTACTAAATGTTTCTACAAAACCCGAACTCTATATTGTTAGAAATCCTGCACAGAATTTGAGTCCTGAAGAAAGAATCGAAGTAGTACGATATTTGTTTAAGTGTCAAGAAATCGTGAAAAAAGGAAAGAGAGATGAGGAAGTATAAGATATTTGTAAGTGGTGTTCAGAAGGAGCTGAGACTTGAACGCCGGGCTATTAAAGATTTTATTAAAGGGGATATTCTTTTATCAGAATATTTTGATGTCTTTTTATTTGAAGACGCACCTGCTAAAAGTAAATCCGCCAAAAATCTTTATCTCGATGAAGTTATCAAAAGTGATATTTATCTTGGTATTCTTGGCAGGAAATATGGAGCTCCTACCATCGGCGCTTTGTCTCCCACTGAAGCCGAATTCCGTCAGGCAAAGGCAAAACATAAAGAAATCTTGATTTATATTAAAGGCCCCAGCACGGCTGACAAGAAACGAGACCGAGGTATGCAGAAGTTAATCAAAGAAATTAGGGACCCCAGAGTAGGATACAGTTATAAAAGATTTAAGAATACCGGCGAATTGACAAATCTTGTTTATGAAAGTTTAATATCTTTTTTAAAAGAAAAAGGTGAAATTGGTAAAGCTGAATTTGACCAGAGGGTATGTAAAGGTGCTAAATTATCCGATATTGATAAGGCTAAGGTTAAGTGGTTCTTGAAGGTTGCCCGAAGCAAACGCAATTTCCCTCTAGGGCTAAATTCACCACTAAAAGACGTATTTACTCATTTAAAACTCATAAAAGACGGCAAACTCACAAACGCTGCCATTCTCTTATTCGGTAAAAATCCAAGAAAATTCTTTAATCAGGCCAAAATCAAATGTGTCCAGTTGCCCAGCACAGAGGTTGTTAAGCCATTTACTTCGTATCATATTTACGAAGAGGAAAACCTTTTCGAGCAAGTTGATAAGGCGGTAGCTTTTGTTTTAGGTGCCATTAAATTTCCCGTTATTCAACAACTCTCTACAGTGCAGGTATCAAGGCCCCGGGAAATTCCTGAATTTGCTATTCACGAAGCCATTGTTAATGCGGTTGCGCACCGTGATTACAATACCACTTCTTCGGTCCAAGTAATGGTATTTCTTGACAGGGTTGAAATATGGAATTCAGGAAGTCTTCCTGGCAATTTGAAAGTAGAAGATTTGAAGAGGCCCCATTCTTCACATCCTGCTAATCCAACCATAGCAAATGTATTATATTTGGCAGACTATATCCAGCAGGTAGGCTCTGGCACAACGGAGATGGTTCGCCAGTGCAAAATGCATGGTCTTCCAGAGCCCGAATTCGTTTCGATAAGGAATCTTGAGTTCAGGACGATATTAGCCAGGGATATTTATACAGAATCAAATTTGGCTCGAATGGGCCTTAATGAACGCCAATTGCAGGCTGTAAGATATGTCAGAGAAAAAGGCCGGATAACTAATAAGGAGTATCGAGAAATAAACAAGGTTTCCAAGCCTACGGCAACCAGGGATCTTGCTAAACTTGTTGATATGAAGATTCTAAAACAAAAGGGAATAGTCGGAAAGGGCACGGTTTATACCCTGAAATCAATTGGCTCATAAATGGCTCAATTGGCTCATAAATGGTTCATGATTGGCTCATAATGGCATTGTAGAGGTGGATACAATTATGCACGATTATTGCACGATTATATCTAAGATACTAAAAAGAGCGACAAAGGACTGGAGATGATATGGGGCATTTGGGACATTTATGGGACGAATATTGGACATTTGAGACAATTAAGCTTAGCAATAGGTTAAGATATGAGCAATAAAGACAAACGCTTCATAGAAGAATCATTCCTATTAGAAAGGTAAGTGAGAATCTCCATATGAAAAATAGCGGAAAGGCAAAATTCTAGCTTTCCTGGCGGCAAGAGATTTGGGATAGATAATATGGAAATAAAATGAAAACAACTTTGAAGTATAAAAAATAAGAGACATTACCGCGGGACTTACCCCTTTGGATAGCCTCTCATCGTGATTCAATATAAAATATAGCATAAAAAGAGTAGTAAGTCAAG
>Ga0164318_10002380_pt1 | contig 17440 bp, 11 predicted proteins | sample GuaBasSedimGuay9_FD_113734 | JGI IMG/M metagenome (GOLD analysis project Ga0164318, IMG submission 113734) | Subseafloor sediment microbial communities from Guaymas Basin, Gulf of California, Mexico - Guay9, Core 4571-4, 0-3 cm | ecosystem: Environmental > Aquatic > Marine > Hydrothermal vents...
ATTTGCATCATTTTGACATCTGTAAAGAAAATTTTCCAGGCTGCCGGCGATCAGTTTTGGCTTGCTGGTATTCAGCAAAAAGCCGCTGACCCCGTATTCAATTATTTCCAACGGCCCTCCGAATTTAGGCGCAAATGTCGGCAGTCCGGAAGCCATAGCTTCAATGATTGTAAGCCCGAAGGCTTCGAATAACGCTGGTTGTATAAAAATACCTTTATGATCGGCGATAATTCTGTATACTTCGCCGGTATCGAGCTTGTTTATACTGGGCAGCCAGCGAAATTTGCCATGCAGATTGAAACGATCAATAAGATCATAGGCCTTGAGGATCTCCTTACGCTCCTCAGTATCAGCGGAATTTTCAATATGAATGGTACCTGCAGCGAAAATAAGGTTGCAAGACTGTTGCAGTTTTTTGCTTAAACCGAAAGCATGAATCAGGCCTGTGATATTTTTGATCTTATCAAAACGGGCCATCGTAAAAATGGGTATATTATCAGGATTGTCAAGACTACCGTAAATATCGTTCGATTCAGAATGCAGCAGCCGGTTTTCCAATTGCTGCCGCTTTGCAGGGACTCGTCTCTCCTTACAGTAATAAGGAAAGTAAAGCTCTTCGTCGACACCAGGAGGAATTACATTGAACTTTGGGGCAAAAAGGTTTACCCCATTGATGACCTGATAGAGTCCCGGCAGGCTAAAAAATTGATAAGATTCGTACTGACCCATTGTGTCTTCGGTGCCGATAATCTCCTGTAATGTGCTGGTGATAATAAAATCCGACTTATTCATTGAATAAATATCGGCTGTATACTGCAGTGAGAAATGATACTCCTGTTCATGATCCTGCCAGAAAATGTCAGAAAAAGCATATTTTGTCTTTTCAAGGGCGTGCGCGATCGTACACTGGATAACATCGAATTTATCTGAAAGTAAAGATGCCACCATATTGCCATCTGAGTAATTGCCAATGATCAGATCCGGATGCCCCTGAAACTCACAGAGCAATTCCTTTGCAGCATCTTCGGCGAAGGTGCCAAGATATGGCCAGATGTTAAACCTTGAAATCCAGTTTCTGACGATTCCGTATTCTTTATCTCTGAAGGGAACACGCAAAATCCAACCGTTGTCTGTCTGAAATATTTTTTCCATTCTTTGATCGCAGGTCGTATCGCCTGCTTCGGGTATCAGGCGCGTAACTACTATAATTTTTGGATCAACCTCCAATCCGGCTAATTGTATCTCCTGTCTTAAATGTTTTTCTAAAGCGCGGACCTGGTCGAGAATATAGATAACCTGGCCGCCTGTATCCGGTTTGCCAAGGGAATTGCTCTGTCCAAACCAGCCATGTGGAGATATGATCGCAATCCTGGATATCAGCGGCATCGGAACACGGGAAATAAACTGCTCCAGCAGATGGTCTGTCGGCTCGTTGATCAGATCCAGTAATAACCGGAATGTCTCTGTTATCCGGCTGACGGTATCTCCCCACCCAACCTCAAAACCTGCTTTTTTCATTTTTTTTTCAATGCTGTTAAACAAAGCTTCGGGCTTTTTGCTTTGCAGCCATTTCAGCATTTTTCCCAGTTCGCTATAAAATGTGTTCAGATCTTTAATCAGGGTTCCATTGACCAGTAATTGTCTCCCATTATATTGGTGCAGTTTAATGAATTCAAACAGCTTCGTATTCCACTCTTTAGGCCGGCTGAACATATTGCTGCACATATAGCGATTCAGAAAACGGATACCATTGCCAACGGATCGAATGTCACGAAGCAATGGAGAAAAATCATAAAACGGCATATAGTCGATTCGCAAGGGGTGATTGTCCGTTTTTTTCTTCAGAACGTACAAATCCTTCAGATTCAGATATTGCGGCAAAGGAATCTTTTCCATATATTCTCCATCCTGACTAATACGGTAAAAACGAAATTTTGCAATCGAGTAACGGTGCATCAGTATGATATGGTTGTCCTCAATAAAAAGTTCCTGGATTTTTTTAATGAAAGCAAAAATGGAAGAGTTTTCACGAAACTTTTCTGTTTTATTGTATTGGTCACAATAATCGCGAAAGATCTGTATAACACCGTTTCTGAGCATGATTCTGTCGGGTTGATTGGTGATAAAAAAGACAAGTTCCTTGAAATCACTCAGGTTCTTTTTTTTGATGATTGATGTCAGCAGGTTTTTCATTTTCAGGTCATCTCCTGCCGGGCTTTTTGCACAAACTTATATCGTTCGATTCCTTCAAGAATTCCACCGGCATATTTTTGTTCTGCAAAATATATATTTTTTCCGCCTCTGAGCTTTTCCAGTTCCTTATTGTAATTGCCTACCACCACAGCAAGAGGCTCGCCCCGAAGCATCTCCTCGTCATTCCCTGAATCTCCGCATATAAGAAAGTTTTTCAAGGGAATTTCCCATTTATAGCTGAGATACCGGAGCGCTTTCCCCTTGGAGGCTCGATAAGGAAGAATGTCAATATATTTCTGATGAGAATATATAAGATTGTAGCGGCATTTATGTTTCAGCAGCAGATCATGAATCATGGCCAGTCGGTCCTTGCCCGGCTTTATGAAATAGCTGATTTTAAACCACCGCTGTGTTGACTCTTCCTGGTATTCAAGAAAATCAATGCCTTGCAGCAACGCAACGATTTTATTCCGATTCCATTTTTTCTCAATATGAGTATCCCATCCCCTTCCCTTGTGCAGACTATTTCCGTAATAGATTTCCGAGCCGACAGATGAAATAATAATATCCGGTGAATATACAGCGTGCTCTTTTAAAATTTCGACAGCCGATTCGACTGTCCTGCCGGTGGCGATGCCAAAGCCTAAGGCATCCTGGTTTTCCCGAAGCAATCTCATAAGAGCATTCAGCGATTTATTTCCTCCGCCAATCAGGGTATTATCAATATCGGTTATAATAAAGTGATTTAGCTTGGCCAGCCGTTTTCCGATGAAATCGGACGGAACGGCAACTTTCATATTCGATGCCGCGGACGCATCGGCAATCCGGCTTATCTCTTCCAGATATTTTTCGGCATGTCTTTCCCATGTGTAGTGCTGACGAACATTGATCACACCATTTTTGGAAAAATTTTCCCATTTATCGTGGTCGGTGATGATTGTTTTAATGGCTTCAGCAATTTCTTCCGGTTTCGTCGTATCCACCAATATACCGTTATGGCAATTGCATATGATATCTTTGGGTCCTCCATCATGGGTTGCCACTATAGGAAGACCGATTGCGGAAGCTTCCAGCAAAGTTAAACCAAAAGGTTCTGTCAGGGCCGGGTTCACGAAAACCCCTTTTCTTTCAGCGGTAATGCGATATAATTCCGGCACCTCATATTCAAAATCATGTTTTTTGGGAATCGCCATCTTCCCGTAAAGGTCATACTTGTCCATGAGCAGAAGCATTTGGGTCAGAACATTTCTTTCGTTCTCCTGCTTTTCAGTAATATCTTTTCGGATTCCGGCAAATACGGCAAGATTGGCCATGGCCTGCAATTCTATATCATTTCCGTAAGCTTTAACAAGACCCGAAATATTCTTGCGCGCATCCGGACGGGAGAGCGCCAGTATCATCGGCCTGTCCGGCTGGAGAAAAAATCGATTTAATTCTTTAAGAATCGACGTCCGCGCATAGATCTCGTCTTCATACTTTTCGTTTCCAGGAAGCATGTCATGATAGTAGGGGTAAAATTTATTCAGGTCCAGTCCGGGAGGAATGACACGGTATGCAGGCATATTTTTATCCCGGTACATACCGTACTGTTCATCTTTTTCCTGGCTGGTGCTGGTTATCACCAAATCCGCGTTTTTCAGAACGTCTTCTTCAATATAAATACGGTGGTCAATTTTATATTGTTTAATAATATCCCTTTCCTTCATGCCGTTATCGAGCAGTTTTTCCCTTTTGTCCCGGCCCAGCGAATGCCCGGTAAACACAAAAGGAATACCGAATATTCTGGCAAGTTGTGCGGCAACATATCCTGCATCTGCATAATGGCCGTGGACAATGTCGGGTATAACCTTTTCACGTTTGATAAACTTGATGGTCTTGTCGATGAATTCATCCAGGTGGGGCCAGAGCAGTTCTTTTCTGATATATTTCCTGCCGCCGCACTGAATTCTCACTATACGGAATTTATCGCTAACATCTTCCAGGGGCTGGGAGTAATCTTGTGATACGGCTTTATCGTCGATTAAGCGGGTAAACAGGTCTATCCGCTTTACCTCACTGCGCTTGCTGAGGGCTTTGCCTAATTCTATAACATACTTTATCTGGCCGCCGGTATCGGCATCGCGCCCTAACTCCATATCCTCTGAACGAAGGAGACCGTGAATGCTGAACATCTGAATGTATATTTGTTTTTTCATTTTTTTTGCTTTATTCGTCTTGAAAACCGGTTATAGTGCCAGGCTTTTTTACAAAGCAGCAGCATCCATGTAAAAATTCGGTTCGTCTGGAATTGCTCCCTTAATTTTACATATACTATTGGCAAATTCCGTGGCCTGCTTTAGAATTCGGTTAGGCGGCCAATTGCTTAAGTATCCAATTGAAAGAATTGCTGTATATGCGTCTCCGGCACCAACGGTGTCGACAACATGATCGAGTGGGTTCGGTTCTATTCGGTAATGCTGATCCGCGGCAAAAAGTTCGCTGCCGTTTTTTCCTTTGGTAAGGGAGAGCATCTCTATGACGTATTTGGCCATAAGATGCTTGATAAATGCGCTGTCGCTTTTTTCAAAGGCAAACATTCTTTTTAGAACTTGAAGTTCTTCATCATTTAGCTTTACTCAATCAGATTGATTGAGAGATGCTGTAACAACCGTCCCTGTAAAGCAGCCCGGTCTGAGATTGACATCGTAAAGACATTTGGTGCTGGAATCTCTTTGTGAAAGAATGCGCTGTATGGTTTTAAACCCATATTCACTTCTTTGTGCAAGGGTTCCAAAATAGATAAGCCTGGTGTTTTCATCAAGCAATGATTCTATTGCAGGGTTAAATTCGATATAATCATATGCGACATCGGGAAGGATATTAAATGAAGGTATGCCTTTTCTGTCGAGATCTACCATTACCTTTCCGGTACAATGCCTTTCATCGAGCTGAATATATTCAACGCTGAATTCGTACTGTTTCAACCGTTTGATAATTTCATCGCCATCAGTGTCTCTTCCGATTCTTGATATGAAACCTACCGGCTCCCCAAGATTTTTTAGATGAAAAGCAACGTTGAAGGGGGCTCCACCGATGCGCCGATAATCGGGAAAAACATCATAAAGTATTTCGCCAATGGCAAGTATCATATTTTCCGTTTGAATCTTTTATAATTATTTTTCGCTATGCGCTTTGTTTCATTCTTTCGGATAATCCGAATCATGTGAATTTTCAGACAATTAATTTCACAAGGCCAGACGTAAGCATATTGGGTGTGTCCCATCTTTTACGCAAATAGCAGATTTCAGATTTTGCTGCTTCGAATCACACTGTAATTCAGAAGTGGTAATTAATAATATATTCAACTTCTTAACCGATGTATCATCTTTTACACAGATGCGGATGTCACATATTTGTCTATCACTCGATGTTCAAGTTTTTTGAGCTATTCAAAAATCATCTTTATATAACCTATTGATTTTATTAGTCTGGTGTGTTTGGAAGAGCCCTTTGTATTCTAATAAATTCAGCAACTTATAAAAAACTTGATCATCGAGTATCAGGTATTCAGACTTAAATATTAAATAGATTGGTTTGAGGAAAAAAAGTAAATTTTTTAATATAAATAAATACAAAAATGTATAAAATGTCAAGGAGAAACAATAGCAAGAGTGATTGAATCAAAATTTGGTATGATTTTGATTCCAAACAAATCAATGGGTTATAAAACAAGCACTAATAAGCCGCTTGCCGCATTATATAACTCCAGTGCTAAGCCCCCGGCTATGCCGAGTAGAATGACAAAAGCTATGCTGTAGTATTTGGCGTAAACACCCCTTTCCATTCCCACCCGATTTCTTCATTCTCTGGAAAAATCGCCCTGAGCAAGGTTGTGATGCCGCTGAATGACCGCCGGTATGATGGACACCTTGCGCTTTTGCGAGAAAATCCAGTCCAAAGCTTGTCTGTAATCTACAGCCATAATCTGGAAATGCATAATCTGGGAACACCTTGCTTAATTGTTGCCGGATAAGCACGGCATTGTTATGAAATAATCATGGCACGAATGGCAAGAACAGTTGCACGTGGGATTTTGCACCATGTGACGCAGCGGGGAAACCGGAGGCAGCAGACATTTTTCAAAGATGAAAACTACCATGCCTATCTGGAGATAATGGCAAAATGGTGTGGAAAATATTCTGTTAAAATTTGGGCGTATTGTCTGATACCCAAGCATCTTTACATGATAGCTGCTGTTGAAATCAAAGGATGGATTAAATCCGGCCATTAGGAAGGCGCACCCACGGTACACCCGGCGGATCAATTTCAGGGAAGGCTGGCCCGGTCATTTATGGCAGGTGAGGTTCGCATTATTTATGAATCTGTTGATTTATGAGGATTTTTGTTCGAGATCAAGGCATGCAAAAAAAAAGGATTATTTTTTCGCATAACCTGTCTGCGTGCACCGCACAGGCAGGCGCAGAGACCGGGCGAAAAGACCATAAATCAAAAGACTCATATATGTGCAGTCTCTATTTAATTCTACGAGCATAAAAAAGGGCGGTATATGCAAAAACCGCCCTATAAAGGGTTAGTCTGAAAAGTTAACCAAAAACATTGAATCTCTATGAATGAGATCGTTTATCGATAACTTCCCTAAATGACGTTGTTTAAACCGGCATGCATCTCTTTTTTTATTTTTTTTTATTGAGTTGGAGATGACCGGTTTTAAAGATGCACGCACAATTGAGAAGCCTTTAATATAATTATCGTCAAACCTTAAAAAAACTTTAGCCTGAATTGAGCAATTTTTTACTTGATCTGCACCGGTCTATTCTATAGCGTCTATTTTCTTAATCATGTCTTTTGTCTTTTCTTTCTGTGCATCAACTGTTTATTAATTTTTTTTTCAAGTCTATTTGTCCAGAAAGCCTTTTTTTTAGACCAGGCTTGATGATATTTTATATATTCTGCGAGAAAATCAGAGCCTATATTGCGGCCTATATTCCACCAGGCCAAAGATGCGGCCATGTTGTTGATATCATCGAGTCGTTGTCTGTTATTAACTCTTTTGCAAAAAATGATGCTATCCAAATCAATGACCTTGATTTCAGTGCGGCCGTTTTTCTCAATCCAAAGAAAATTACTGATTTTTGCATCGCCATGATAAACTCCGCTCTGGTGCATGCGCCAAAGTAATTTTGCTAATTTGCGAAGAGTTGTCTGCCTTTCTGACTTGTCCAGATATTTTTCTCTGAGGAGTTCTTTACTCTTTTCAGCTCCGTTTATATGTTCATAAATGGCAAAGGTTGCCAGGTAATCAAACCCCTTTCCCAAATCTACAATACCTGCCAATTTAGCAGTCGGCAGCATCCTTGCGGAAAATAGATGGGTATTTTTCCAAATCTGATATGCAAGTGAAGGAGAAAAAAAACGTCTGATCTTATGGAAAGAGCTCTTTAAGTTATACTGCTTTAAAATTAGCTTTTGACCATACAGCTCTATAAGTGCAACTGTAGAACGCTTGGATTTCTTATAATATTTAATAACCTTTTCAAATAACCGACAGGGATCTTCCATTAAAATATTTTTTATTCCGGTATCGACGCCTGACTGAATATACCCGCTGGTAATGCTTCCAGCAAAATAATTGATCTGTCGGCTGCTTTCTCTTATTTTTCTTGGCGTTTTTTTCATCCATTGTTTTCTTTTCCTGGCAAAAGCCCAATTCTGGATGTCATTAATAAAAGGTTTTATTAGAGGGAAAAATTTAGAAATAAAGATGAAAAAGCGAAGTTGAATCCGTTTGCCCACAAGCATAAAACAGGGCATTAGATAAGAGAGGTTTTTTGCAATCTCTTTTTCGGTTAAAGGCCGATTTATTAATTTTGCAGTTTGCAGATCAATGGCAAAAATTTTGGAATAATCTTTTGTGATAAGTATATTTCCCAGGTTAAAGTCACGTTGAAATAATCCTGCCTTAAAAAGCCTCAGAATGAAATTCGAAAAGATATCTACAACCAAATACTTTTCTTTTTGGTTTAAATGGTTCCATTTTTCGTTAGTAAACCGAAATGCTGTAAGACATGGTTCAATAGAGGTGCTTACAAAGACAGATTGTCTTTGTGATATTCCAAGAGCAATTGGTTTTGGAATATCTGCATTTTTTGCAATCAGCCGGGTTGACAGATTCCATTCTTTGCGTGCTCCGTTTACAATCTTTTTTTTCAAAAAGCCTGTAAAACCTGAAAAATTGTAAACCTTAACAAAATATGGCCCTGCAGAATAGACGATTCTTTTTGGATGCGTCTTAACCGCCTTCCATCGGCTGGAATTCAATTGCCCGATTACGGTTTGCGGTAACATCTTGTCGGCAAACCGCCAATGAAATTGGGAAAGATTAATTTGAGGCACGATTAAGAACCTCTCTGGCCATTTTAATAATTCTGCCCGCTCGTTTTTCCCAGGAAAAGTCTTTAGCCCGAAGCCATGCATTTTTGGCAATCCTTGTTCTAAGCCCGGCATCTTGAAATAATTTTAAAATTCCTTCAGCCAATGCGCCGGGGTCATCAGGGGTTACCAGAACAGCCTGATCTTCGGATACAATCTCCCTTATGCTTGGCAGGTCTGAAGCAACAACAGGCAAACCTTCGGCCATTGCTTCAAGAAGCTTAAGTGGTGAAGTATATATCCTGCTGATAATATCCTTTCCAGAGTTGGGAATTACGGCAACCTGTGCTTTTTTAAGATGAAGAGCGGCTTTATTGGGTGGAAGATGGCCGGTAATTTTCAGGCGTTTTTGTTTAGTCAATTGCAAAACAGCTTTTTCAGATTTATATATTTGGTTCAGATCTCCGACGATCTCAAGAGAGATATGTTCCGGCAGCAGCACCATAGCCTTCATGAGAGTGGAAATACCTTTCCACCTGTAGCGGGTTGTTCCGGCATACGTAACGTACAATTTTTTTCCGCTTAGTGCCGGTTGAGTACGAACTTGAGTTGATACCTTTGTTCCGCTCGGCACAATTGAAAAACATGCCCGGGACGAAAAACTGTTTTGCAGAGCGTTGGACAAACCTTTTGTAAGACAGATCACACCTTGAGATCCGGCAAAAACACGATTTTCAAGTACACGGTTTTTCAGGGCTGAAGACTTTTTGTTGGAAAAAATCTCATGTGCTTCAAATATGAGGGGAGTATGGGAGTTTATTAAAGCATCGGCTGTTTTCAAATGCCTGGTTATCATGATATCCGGCTTATTATCTGAAACAGCTCGCCTTAAAGAATAATTGAATATCTGGTTGCTGGAAAAAAAGCCCCATTTTTTTTTGCAAAAACAGATTTTTAAATTTTCCGGCTGTTTAATATTATAAAAGGAAAAGAGATGCTTTTCATTACAATAGCCGGCTGGAATATAAAAAATAACCTGCCGCACCTGTTTAGCCAGAGCAGCGCATGTATTTACAACCTGAATCGACCGGGCCACGTTTGAAGGCAAAATTTCAGAATAGCAGTATGCTATTTTCATTTCAACACAAAATCAAGGGGAGTCCAGACCCCTGGATGGGCGGGACTGGTTTTCGCAAATTCTAGAATTCCTTCTATGCGGGAAGCGATACGCTTAAAAACTTCAACGGCCGGTTTTTTCCTGCTGAAGCCGGGACACTCGATATCGTAGTATTGTTTTAAAAAACTGCTGAAATGGTCAACAGCGGCTTTATCACATCCTGACATAATTGCGCGTTTCATAACATTTGACAAGTCATTTAGAGAGACTGCAGGGTAAACGAGATCCGGCTGAGCGTAAAATATCGGGCCAAAAGTTACCACCGGCTTGTATTTAAGAATAGCCTCAAAGCCTGAAAGAGAATTAAAGGTTACAACCAGCTTTGCATTTTCCAGCAGGGGTTCAATAGGATATCTGTTCAAAAAAATAATCTCTGAATGTTTTTCCTTAAACAAGGGACTGATGACACCAGGTCGATTTGGATGCTCCTTTGCAATTAAATGCAGCGGTTGGTTTATCTCTTTATTTAGTTCATTCAACGCGGACTTGACAAGATATGTAAGGTGCTCCATGTTTTGTATGCCGAGGAAATTTGGAATCTGACTGCAAATTTCATTACCTTGAAGCGTAAGCAGCACAAATGCTTCTGGAATCTGTATATTCGAGTTTCCCGCTGATTTACGTATCCGTTTCTTGGCTGCCTTGTGTTGAAAGTCTTCCAATAATTTGCGGGACGGCCTTAAATCCGGATGTTTTGAAACCCAAAACGGATTGCGTTGATATTTTATTTTTTGCCAGACAGAGGCCATCCCCCCTGGATTTTTTAATGGTTTTGGACTAAAAGGAACTTCGGCAATATTGATGGAAGGAATAACAGGTCTTTTTTCTTGTAAAGCCCGGCGCTTTGCCCAAATTTCTGTGTTGGTAAGCTCCAGCCGTTCAAGGCAGACCGACGCGGTTTTTCCTCTAAAAAATCCTGCGCCTAAATAGCAGACAGGAACATTTTCTGCCTTGGCTATCTCTGTTATACAGGCGACATCAAGAAAGATTTTTTCCTGGGTAAGTACAAGATCGATCCGGTTTCTCTTTATAAAATGCTTCATAAACTTAAGGTAAACAACTGCCTGGCGTTCAAGAGCTTTCTTGATACTGTTGTCGGAGGTGGCATTGTAAAGCCCGGTTTCTCTTAACGCATCTTTTGGGAGCGAAGATAAAGGCGCATCTATTTTGTCCGGTTTTATCCGAAAAAGATCGATAACGTCTTCACCCTGTTTCTTCAAAAAGAGACCGGACATTGGATCAGAAGTCATCAATCTTACATGATGAAAATTTTTCAGGTACTGGTATAATAAAAAATCAAAACGTTTTTTATGAATCAGGAAAAGTATATTGGCCATAGGTTGTTCCTTTAGCCGGGATTTCTTGGTTGTCTTTAGCGGGTTCCTCCGCTGTCATTAATTTGCAACATTAGGAGTAAGTATGATTCTATGGTGTCTCCTGAATGTTTCCAGGTAAAGAGTTCATTTATACGCCGGCTCCCTTTTTCCCCCATTTCTTTGCGAAGTTTGGAATCGGAGAGTAAAGAGTCAAGCTTTTCAGCAAGCATGTCGGAATTTTTTGGAGGGCAGAGAAGACCGGCGTCTCCGATTACTTCAGGTATTCCGCCCGCAGTTGTTCCCACTACCGGCACGCCGCAAGCCATGGCTTCAGCAGCAGACATTCCAAAGGCTTCGCTGTGGATGCTTGAAAAAATTGATGCATCGGTAATGGAATAATATTTCGGGAGCCGGCTGTTTGGAACATTGCCTAAAAAGACAACCTTCTTTGTAATTCCTGCCAATTTTGCGCAAGCTTTAAGATGCGGCATATACTGTCCATCACCGGCGATAAGATAAATAATATTTTGAAATTTTGGAACCAGCTTGGCTACCGCCTGTATAGCATATTCAAATCCCTTGACTCTTTTCAACCGGCCGGCACTCAACAAGATAATTGTTTCAGGGTCAGATGAAAATCGGCTTTTAAGCTTCAAAGCCGCAGGGAGAGGTTTAAAACGCTTTGTATTAACACCGTTATAAAGAATAACCGGATGTATACCGCATTGTTTCTCAATCTGATCAGCATTAAAATGGCTGCATGCGGTGATCAGGTCAACTCTTTTTGCCAGCGTTCCATAGCCGGGGAAAAATTCGGTTCCGCCGCTGCTGAAGACAACCTTTGCTCCTGAACGTTTTGCAGCCCAAAGGGCCCATGGCATATCGTAAGGTTTTGAAATATAAATAATGTCGTAACGACGCGTGCAAAGATCCCTGACAGCTTTTCTGGCCATGGACCAGCGCTCAGCCATTTTTCGGAAACGGGTTCCGAAATTTGGATGCTTATCCCTTTGTTTATACGGATAGATGTAAACAGTAAGAGAGCATTCAGGTATCCTCTTCCCTTTGCCCCCGTAAATATGAACCTCGTGCCCTCTTTTAGAAAGTTCTTTGGCCATCTCCTTGTTAAAGGTTTCTATACCTCCACTGGCTGTTGTGGTGGTTAAATTGTACATGGCTATTTTCATAATTTCAGTACACTGGAGACCGCCTCCAGGACCTCCTTGACCGATATCAGGGACATGCACTCGATATTTTCCGGACACCGCTTGCCTTTGCAATCATTGCCGCAAGGAGATGGTTTGGCTACAACCCTGTGAATTTTCATATCTTGAACCGGACCGATTCCCAAAGGATCCGTCGGAACAAAAAGGGCTACTGTCGGTGTTTGAACGGCAACAGCGATATGCATGGTTCCGGTATCATTGGTTACAAGGCATTGCAGTCTTGACACGATATGCGGCAAGTCGGATAAAGGAATAAAATGAAAAAAAACACTCTCTTTTTGTCCGATCCCTTCTTCGATGGTTTTTGCAAGTTTCTTTTCATTAAGTGAGCCTAAGATCAAAATTTTAATCTGCTTATTGAGTTCCAACAAAGCTTTTCCAAGGGCAATAAAATTATCCCTGGGCCACATTCTGAATTTTTCACTAGCACCGGGCTGAAATCCAATAACAATCTGTTCAACCGGGTTAATGTGCATTTTTTGACAAAATTCTTCAAATATCAGTCTGGTTTTATCATTATTTAGAGGCAAAATCATGCGATAGGGCCACTTGCGCCGCCGGGGCAGGATGGTTTTGATAACATCCATCCTATAATCTATGCCATGGATTACTCCTGGTTTGTGCTTTGCTGTTTTGGTAAATAAGTGGTTGAAATTTTTTCCCGGAGAGTTTCCTATGATGCAGGGAATTCCCGCAAGTTTAGCCAGTACAGCGGGCCGAGGATCCGAAATATGTAAAACCAGCGCCAACTGGAAATCGCCATTTTTTATTTGCCGATATGTTTTTAAAAGTCCCAAGTAACTTTTATGATAAAGAATAATTCCGTCAATCTCTGAATTATTGACAAAAAGAGTGCTGAACTTATCCCGCACCAGGAATTTAATCGTTGCATCAGGATACTCTTCATGTAAAGCAGTCAGCACCGGTGTTGACAAGAGTGTATCTCCGATAGCTGTTGTGGAAAGTACAAGTATCCTATCAAACCTCGGCAACTTTTCTATATTCAAGTCGCAAAAGGAATTTTTGGTATTACCTTTATGGTGTTTTGCCAGCAAGAGAAGCAGTCTGGTTTTAAGCCGCATCGATTTTTCCTTGATCTGTATGGAATCAAAAACTTGTAATTTTCTACACTTGCGTTCAGTTATTCTTTTATACCTATCGAATTAAACACAATCTTTCCATCACCCCATCACCCCGTCTTCCAGTCCCTGGTCTTCCCGTCTCTCCTAACAGTAAATCCAAGACTTGTTGCCATTGCAATGATAATCCAGTAGCTGAGAGCTGTCCCGTAACGAAAAACATCATCTAATTGCAATCTTGTCCAGATACCGATCATAAAAAAAGAGGTGCCTGCAAAAAGAAACCTGTCTAAATTGTTTTTAGATTCTTTAAGTCCTGTCCATGATATTTTAAACTGAACAATGATAAGATATAAGAGTGCGAGTAAACCCTGCACCCCTGTTTGAAGTGCAAAATTAAAAAACATGTTGTGCGCATGAGAAAGATCTGCCGGTTTTTTTATTGTCAGTTCTTTTTCAACCTTTTTTAAGTTTTTGCGTCCATATCCAACCCCGTTAAATGGATTTTTTTTCAAATAATTCCAGAAATATCTCTGAATTTTTACCCTTAACTGAAAACTATCGTATTTACTTTCAGAAGATAAATCCATTTTGATGATTTTAGACCAGTCTTCATGAACTATTATGGTTTTTAAAGGCGTAAATAATACAAACGCAGTTGAAACACCAAAAATTATCAATATAACCACAAAGGATTTTCTTCGATGTTCCTTCAATAAAATGAAATGAGCAAGAAAAACGCATACCATGCCAACCAATGCAGCCCTTTGATTGCTGACTAAAAGAAGAAACATGTTTACCAGAAAGTAAGGAATTAAAGCTAAGAACCATTTAAGACGCTTAACATAATAAAAAGCAATATAGATAAATGTGGTTGAAAGTAAAAAATATATGCTCGTATGGGGCAGCCCCTTACTCATAAACTCTTTTCTCGCAATTGAGAATGTGAATTTAATGATACTGAAATCATTATAGTAAAATTGAACCAAAAAAAGTATCAGCGCCAAAATATTGCCGCCTAAAAAAAAGTAAAAAATTATGTATATTTTATCTTTATGTGTGCAATAATCGGTTATAATTATAAACAAAAGAATAAGTGTTAAAATTTCGCCTCTTATTCTTTTTAAAGTATAGTGAAAATCATAGCAGGTGAAAAGTGAAATCAGAACAGCGGCTAAAAAAACAGCTATTGGGAAAAATAATGGATTATATCTGATTTTCCACTCTCTTCTGATTGCCTTATAGGAAAGCCATCCAAATAAGGCCATTATTATTCCTGCGCTCTTAATTGCATTGATATGATTAAATGGAATAGAGAATATTATTAAGGCAAGTCCAAAAAGAATAATTGTTTCGGAGATGGAGAATCGATAATTGGTTTTTTCATATTTTAACCCGGACGGGGCCAATAATTTTTCTATTTTATCTTTTAAAACGCTCATATATACCATAATATATATCCGCTTCAGAATCAGTTATAATCTGAATTTTTATAGCATATTAAACAAAGTTTTACAGTAAAAAAAGCAATAAAGTTATGTAACCGTACAACTTAAAGGAAAATACAAGTGATTAATCTCAATAATAACAGGATACCTGGTAATCTAAAAAAAATTCATCTTATTGCGATTTGCGGTACAGGTATGGGCGCGCTTGGCTGCATGTTAAAGGATATGGGTTTTGAAATTTCCGGTTCTGATCAGAGAATTTATCCCCCAATGAGCGACTTTCTTTTGAGCAAGGAGATAGATGTAAGGCATGAATTTAACGAAAAGAACATCTCTCCGGATACGGATCTGGTTATTGTGGGCAATGCAGTATCAAAGGATAATCCAGAAATTATCCAGATGATCAGGTCAGAACTGAATTTCTGCTCCATGCCCCAGGCAATAAACCGGTTTCTTGCATCCGGCAAAAAAATTCTTATCATTACAGGTACACACGGCAAAACAACAACTTCTTCTGTTTTAGCCTGGATTCTTTACAAAGCAGGCAGGTTTGATAAAAAATTCGATCCTTCTTTTGTAATAGGCGGAATACTGCAGAATTTTAAAAGTAATTACCGTCTTGGAAATGGAGAATACATAGTAATTGAAGGAGATGAGTATGATACGGCATTTTTTGACAAGGGGCCGAAATTTCTGCATTATGATCCTTTTATGACTGTACTCACAAGTGTGGAATTTGATCATGCAGACATATTTATGAATCTCGAAGCAGTTAAAACGGCCTTTGATACTTTTCTCTCCCGTATTTCCGCCAAAAGTACCCTTTTTGCTTTTGACAAAGACAAAAATATTTATGAGCTGATTAACAAAAGAGAGTATCGGGTTGAAAGATACGGCTGTAAAATAGACTCACCATGGAGAATAGGATCGGTCACTGTCGACCCGCCATGGACTTTATTCGAAGTTCTGAAAAATGGTAAAATTTTTGCTCATTTTAAAACCAGACTTTGGGGAAAACATAATCTTTTTAATATATTGGCCGCAATGGCAATAGCTGATAATCTGCAGATACCAAAACAGATCATCGCAAAAGCCCTGGAATCCTTTCAAGGCACCAGACGGCGGCAGGAAGTCCGTGGATATAAAAGAGGAATCACCGTTATTGATGACTTCGCACATCATCCTACTGCTGTTCGGGAGACTATACATGCGGTTAAACAGTTTCATTCCGGGGGGCGGCTTGTAGCTGTATTTGAGCCAAGAACAAATACCAGTATGCGTAAAATATTTCAAGATACTTATCCACTCTCTTTTAATCAGGCGGATATTATATGTATCCGAAAACCTTCGCGGCTGGAAAAAATTCCATTAGCTGAACGATTTTCCTCTGAAAAACTTGTAAATGATCTGAAAATAGAGGGGAAGGATGCACACTATTTTTCTGAAACAGATTCTATTATTGATTTCATTGTCAAACAGGCGAATCGGGGCGATATTATCCTTATCATGTCAAACGGCGGTTTTGATAATATTCATGAAAGATTGCTGAAAAGATTATAACCGATGATTTAGCCGATGGTTTCCAGAGCACAATTTTTTTTAGAACCAGTACACTTGACTTTGCAAATTAAACGCATCAACCATAGGAGGAATTATGCGGTTTGATAAATATACAACCTAAATCCTGCATTCAGTTTTCGCGAACGGCTGCGCGTTTGATGCCCTGCATCTTAGGCAAAAGCAGCGCTTGCAGAATTTAGGTACAATTAAATCACAAGAACTTATTCAAAATGCACATTCCCTGGCAAAAGAGCATAATAATCAGCAGATTGAGCCGGAACATCTTCTTGCCGCCATGCTCAGTGAACAGGAATCGATTGCAAAATCAATGCTCAGTAAGCTCGGTATATCTCCCGAGACTGTTGCAAAGGATGTTGCTTTTGCAATTGATAACATTCCAAAAATAAGCGGGGGAGGAGCAGGTGAAATTTATATCTCTCAAAAAACCAAAGATGTTTTGGATTCAGCTTTTGCTGAAGCTTCAAAAATGTGACAAACAGCTCTTTTCGGCTCTGTCATGTGTTTATGAATAAGTCAGGCTTAGGCATTTTTCTCAATATTCATTACGCACCACTCATCACTCACCACTCATTACCCTTATGCACACAGCAAAATTTATACCATTATCTATTGATAAGCATCATAGTCTTTTCGAAAACTCAAGAATATAATCAAAACTTTGATTTTGTCTATAGTATTGAGATAATTAGAGCCAAAAGTTGGCACCCTTCATTCTGTAGTTTACACTTTTTCAACATAGACAGATGCCGGCCATTAGCTGTTAACGGCTAACTATTAGGCAGAAATTTGTATAAAAAGAACTGTTAAGCTAAAACCTAACGGCTAATAGCTGATCGCACAAGTCATATTTTTTGAGGTATATTATCCTTAACCCATCTTTTTGAGTTTTATGGGCAAATGCTCAAAAATAAGCCTTGTTTTAGAATTTTCAAAAATTTGATTTGAATGATTTTAACAGGTTCAGTAATGTCCGGTTAGGTTTTTGCATGTATCCGGCAATGTTTTTGTTCTTTGAAAAAAAATGACTCTGCAGAGCTGCCGGAATCACGAA
>Ga0164318_10002381_pt1 | contig 17437 bp, 13 predicted proteins | sample GuaBasSedimGuay9_FD_113734 | JGI IMG/M metagenome (GOLD analysis project Ga0164318, IMG submission 113734) | Subseafloor sediment microbial communities from Guaymas Basin, Gulf of California, Mexico - Guay9, Core 4571-4, 0-3 cm | ecosystem: Environmental > Aquatic > Marine > Hydrothermal vents...
GGTTCAAATGCCTGGATACTTAATCTGTGCAATGTAGGTGCCCTATTAATAAAAACAGGATGGTCTTTAACTACTTCTTCAAGCACGCCCCATACTGATTCGTCTTCTTTATCTATTAATTTTTTGGCACTTTTAATATTAGATGCTTTCCCGTATTCCACAAGTTTTCTCATTATAAATGGTTTAAAAAGTTCCAAAGCCATTTTTTTCGGCAATCCGACCTGATGCAATTTTAGTTCTGGTCCTACAACAATCACTGAACGACCTGAATAATCCACTCGTTTTCCTAAAAGATTTTGTCTAAATCTACCCTTTTTACCTCTAAGTATATCTGAAAGTGATTTAAGAGGTCGTCCACCAGTTCCTTTTACTGCACGCTTCTTTCTACTATTATCAAAAAGCGCATCTACAGCTTCTTGAAGCATCCTCTTTTCATTTCTTATAATAATATCAGGAGCTCTTAATGTCATAAGTCGTTTCAAACGATTATTTCTATTTATTACCCTTCTGTAAAGGTCATTCAAATCAGATGTCGCAAATCTTCCACCTTCAAGTTGAACCATCGGTCTTAATTCTGGTGGGATTACAGGAATTACATCTAATATCATCCACTCAGGTTTATTCCCAGAGTTCTTAAAATCTTCAAAAATTTCAAGTCGTTTAAGCACCTTCTTATCTGTCTTCTGACCTTTTTCATGCATCATAGCTCTTAATTCCTGAATCTCAGAATCTATATCAATCTGCTGTAAAAGTTTCTTAAGTGCATACGCGCCTATACCAATAACAATTCCTGCTTTTATTTCGCCAACAGCTTTATCTTTAAACTCAACATCAACAACATATTCTCTCAATTTCTCTCTTAAATCATTAAACTCTTTAGGAAATAAATTTTTCACAACCTCAACAATATCAAATTCTATTCCATCTTTTTCTTCTGCTTTTTTCTCTTCTTTTTGAATTTCTTCTTTATATCTATTAGCTAAAACTTCTGCAATTACATCATCAATGATTTCCCAAAATATTTCTTCAGGATAAACATCTTTTTTCTTCAACCTATTTTTAAGATAATTTGGAATAGATTCGTCTATCTCTTTAAGCACACCATAATTTATGTCTATAACAATCACTCTTTCATAATACACAACACTTCTTATATCATTTATAGAAAGATTAAGCATAAGTCCTATACGAGATGGGACATTTGCGTAGAACCATATATGAGCTACTGGCGCAGCAAGTTCAATATGGCCCATTCTTTCTCTTCTAACTTTAAAGTGTGCAACTTCTACACCGCATCTATCACATACAATTCCTCTATATCTAATTCCTTTAAATTTTCCACAGGCACATTCCCATTCCTTTGTAGTTCCAAATATTCTTTCACAAAAGAGGCCATCTCTTTCTGGTTTGAGAGTTCTATAATTTATAGTTTCTGGTTTTTTTACAACACCATAAGATATCTCTCGTATTCTTTCAGGTGATGCTAAGCTTATTTTTATTGATGCAAAATCAATAGATTCTCTCATAATTATTTCACCTCATTTTAAATTATTTCTTCCATAAATCTTCAAATGTTGGCTTTTTAAGTTTTTTCCAATCAGTAGTAGAACCTTCATATAAATTAAGTTGTTGACCTCTTGAATTATAAACAGTTATATCCAAACATAAGCCGCGTGTTTCTTGAACAAGCACATTAAATGATTCTGGTATTCCTGGCGCAGATGGATTTTTACCTTTAATAATTGCTTCATAGACTTTAGCACGACCAAGCATATCATCTGATTTAACAGTTAAAAGTTCCTGTAAAGTATTTGCAGCCCCATAAGATTCCAGCGCCCACACTTCCATTTCACCGAATCTCTGACCGCCAAATTGTGCTTTGCCCCCAAGTGGCTGTTGTGTAACAAGTGAATATGGACCTGTTGAACGAGCATGGATTTTATCGTCCACAAGATGGGAAAGTTTCATCATATAAAGATATCCAACAGTAACTTTATTTTTAAATGGCTCACCTGTTCTGCCATCATAAAGCATAGTTTTTCCAAAAGAAGGCAAATTGGCATCTTGCATTATTTTCTCTACCTCATCAACTTTTGGGCCTTGAAATACAGGTGTAACAAATTGAACACCCAAAATCTTTGCAGCCCAGCCAAGCTGAGTTTCAAAAATTTGTCCTATATTCATTCTTGATGGAACGCCTAAAGGATTTAAAACCATTTCAACAGGTGTGCCATCTGGAAGATAAGGCATATCTTCTTCAGGCAAAATTCGTGCAAGAACTCCTTTATTCCCATGTCTACCTGCAAGTTTATCACCCACCTGTAATTTCTTTTTGCTTGCAACATAAACTTTTACAAATTTTTCAACCCCAGGCTCAAGGTCATAACCCTCTTCTCTACTAAATATCTTCACATCAATTACAACCCCTTCAACACCATGAGGAACTCTTAATGAAGTATCTCTAACTTCTTTTGCTTTCTCACCAAAAATAGAATGCAAAAGTTTATATTCAGGAGTAAGTTCACTTTCACCTTTGGGTGTAACTTTTCCTACAAGAATCTCGCCAGGTTTGACCTCTGCACCTATTCTTATAATACCATTTTCATCTAAGTTTTTTAACGCATCTTCACTTAAATTTGGAATATCTCTTGTAATAATTTCCTTCCCAAGTTTTGTATCCCTTGCAATAGCTTCAAATTCTTCAATATGAATAGATGTAAATGTATCATTTTTAAGAAGTTTTTCACTTACAAGAATTGCATCTTCAAAATTATATCCTTCCCATGGCATAAACGCTACAAGCACATTCTTTCCAAGCGCGAGCTCACCATTTGATGTAGAAGGTCCATCTGCTATTATCTCATCTTTTTTTACTTTTTGTCCAATTTTCACAAGAGGCTTCTGGTTATAACAGGTTCCCTGATTTGTGCGTCTAAATTTTTCTAATATGTATATATCAATATCATCTTTTCTTTTTTGTTGTAAAGGTTTTATAATAATCTTATCAGAAGAGACATCAATAACTTCGCCACTCCGTTTAGCAAAAATAACAACACCTGAATTTTTAGCAGCTTCTTTTTCCATTCCTGTCTGAATCAAGGGCTGTTCTGTAATAAGTAATGGCACAGCTTGACGCTGCATATTTGAACCCATCAGTGCTCTGTTAGCATCGTCATGCTCAAGAAATGGTATTAAGGAAGTAGATACACTAAATATTTGAACAGGTGTCAAATCCATATAATCAACCTCTTCAGCTCTAACAAAGAGAAAATTGTTTTTATATCTTGCAGATACAACTTTTTCAACAAATCTGCCTTTTTCGTCAAGTTTTGCATTTGCCTGTGCTACTTTATAATGCTCTTCTTCTGCAGCGGTCAAATAATCTATCTGATTTGTTACAACTCCATTTACCACTTTTCTATAAGGCGTTGCAATAAAGCCATATTTATTAAGTTTTGCATAAGTAGCAAGTGAAACAATAAGCCCAATATTTGGTCCTTCAGGAGTCTCAATAGGACATATTCGTCCATAATGAGTATAATGAACATCTCGAACTTCATACCCCGCTCTTTCACGAGTAAGACCACCTGGACCTAAAGCATTAAGCCTTCGTTTATGTGTCAACTCTGCCAATGGATTTGTCTGGTCCATAAATTGTGAAAGTTGAGAAGTGCCAAAAAATTCATTAATTACACTTGTTATAGGTTTAATACTTATAAGAGACTGCGGAGTATAAGATTCAGGTGAAAGAACAGTAAACCGTTCCCTAATAACTTTTTCCATTCTTGCAAATCCAATTTTAAGTTGCGCTGTTAAAAGCTCACCAACACTTCTAACCCGTCTATTCGCTAAGTGGTCTATATCATCAGGCTCCTCTTCTTGAATATAAATCTTTATCAAATAATCTATCGTGCGTATTATATCCTCTTCTATAAGTGCTCGCTTTTCTATATATGGCTCATACCTAAACTTTTTATTTATTTTAAATCTTCCAACATCACTTAAATCATACTCGCCATCTCGGAAAAATAAATTTCTAAAATCTTCCTCTGCTGTTTCAGGATTTATAATTTCACCCGGTCTTATAATACTCATAATTATATCTACTGCTTCAGCTACATCCTTTGAACTGTCTCTTACAATACTTTTAATTAATGCAAGCTCATCATGATATTTTGATGTATCAATAATATATATATATGGTATACGCTCATAAATTATTTGTTCAATTACATCTGCTGTAATTTTCTCACCTACTTCAAGAATAACTTCTTGTCCATCCTTGCTATATATAGGAGAACCCGCATACATTCCAAGAAGTTTAGAAACAATTGCTGAACGTTCTAATTTCTCTTTATAAATTTCTACTTTCTCAATCGGATGAAAAAGTGAAAAAATAATCTGGTTTAAGTTATATAAAGGAATTGTCCTGTAAACAAATTTTTGCTCAGATAATGGCTCTTTTCTTTTATAATTGAATTTTAAATATTTTTTTTCTTTTATATCAATGTTAATCTCTTCAAACTTATTAGATTTTTCATAAGGAGTTTTACCAAGATAAAGGGTTACAACAACATTTCCATCTTCTTTGGAACTAATATCTTTCTCAACTATATACAATGTTTCATCTAAGCGTTCTTCTTCATCTTTAAACGATGTTTCAGACGATGTAAATAATACCTTTCCAAAAACCGGAATTTTTTCAGCAATTTCTTTTGATGTTATAACAGTCACAGAGCAAGGATTCTCTTTAAATTCTTTTATTTTTAGAACAGGTAAAGAACCAAACCCGAGAGCTTTAAGAAATGTCCCAAGCCATACTTTTCTTTTTCTATCTATTCTAACAATTACATATCCTTTAGGGTCAATTTCAAATTCTATCCAGGGTCCTTTTTCAGGTATAATCCTTGCAGAAAGCAATCCCGCATTACTATCTAATCTAAAAAATACACCTGGTGAACGATGAATTTGATTAACAACTACTCTTTCTGCACCATTTATGATAAAAGTCCCTCTGGAAGTCATAATAGGCAGGTCACCTAAATAAACTTCCTGTTCTCTTATCTCTCCTGTGGTTTTATATATAATCCTAAATTTAGCTTTTAAAGGAGAAGCATAACTTTTGCCCAGATATCGCGATTCAATTTCTGTATATTTAGGCTTACCAATATAATATTCAACAAATTCTAAAATAACATTTTTCTCTGCATTTTCTACAGGAAACACATAATTAAAAACTTCCTGTAGCCCCTGATTTTTTCTTTTATCTGGTTCAACATCTTTTTGCAAGAACCATTCATATGAATTAAGCTGAACCTCTATAAGATTAGGTAAATCCATTATATTATCTTTTTTACCAAAAATTATTTTTTTTGATACTTTTTCTTTCATAATATCTCACCTTTATTAATAAAAATTACAAAAATACTCTTTCCTCCTTTCTTGTAACACCAGTAACCAGCAAACTAATAATAGGCAAATCTTGTGCTATAATTCTATAATAATTTATAATATTAAAATCTTTTGTCAACACTTTTACTTTATTTGATCTCCACTGTTGCCCCAGCTGCTTCAAGTTTCTTTTTAATCTCTTCTGCGTCAGATTTTGAAACTTTTTCTTTGATTGGTTTATTTGGATTCTCAACAAAATCTTTAGCCTCTTTCAAACCAAGATTAGTTATTTCTCGTATAATCTTAATTACTTGAATTTTCTGGTCACCAACACTTTTAAGATAAACATCAAATTCGGTTTTTTCTTCTGCAGCAGCAGGTGCTGCACCACCTGCCCCAGTAGTAGCAACTGCTGGCATTGCCATCGCTGACGCTGTTACACCAAATTTCTCCTCTAATGACTTTACTAACTCATTCAGCTCTAAAACTGTCATATTTTCAATTGCTGAAATTATCTGCTTACTGCTCAATTTGATTTCTTCTGCCATAAATTTTCATACCTCCTTACTTACTAAGCTTTTATTTTTTCTTATCTTCTATTGCTTTTATAGTAAACACTAATTTAGTTAAAATAGATTTTAATGTAAAAACTAAAGATGTAACAGGTGAATTCAACATACCAATTAATTTAGATACCATTTCATCATAAGGTGGAAGTTGCGCAATTTCTTTAAGTTGAGATATATCGTGCAACTTGTTATCAAGATATCCAATCTTTATTTTAAAAGCCTCATTTTCTTTTGAAAAATTATATGCCACACTTACAGGCCTTGTAAAATCATTACCTTTGCAAAAAATTATTGCAATTGGCCCTTCAAACCATTCATCGTTTAAATTTAAATTAGCTTTTTTATAAGCGATCTTCGCAAGCGTATTTTTAATAACTTTAATTTCACTATCTGCCTCCCTTAATTTTTTTCTGAGTTTATTCATCTGTTCAACTGTTAATCCTTTATATTCAGTAAAAATTAGATGTTTCGCATTTTTAAATTCTTCAGTTAAACTTTCTAATTTTTTAACTTTTTCATCTTTTAACATCGCCTCACCTCTTTTCTTTTGTCAAGCTCTTAATATCAATTTTTACACCTGGGCTCATTGTGGTTGAAACACTCAATCTTTTCACATATTCACCTTTAACATCAGCAGGCCGTGTTTTTATAAGACTTTCATAAAAGCTCATAATATTATCAATTATTTTTTGATTGTCCATAGAAATTTTCCCAACAGCAATTCCAACTACTCCATTTCTATCAGACCGATATTCAACTTTTCCCCTCTTTATTTCTTTAATTGCGTCTTGTAAATTAAAAGTTATAGTTCCTGTTTTGGGATTTGGCATAAGCCCTCTTCTTCCCAGTATAGGACCAAGTTTGCTCACTTCTTTCATCATATCTGGAGTTGCTACTGCTGCATCAAAATCCAACCATCCTTTCTGAATTTTTTCAATTAAATCTGTATCACCAACAAAATCTGCACCAGCATTCTTTGCTTCCTCAGCTTTCTCACCTTTTGCAAAAACTACAACTTTCTTCGGCTTACCAAATGTATGGGGAAAAACTACTACCCCTCTGATTCTCTGATTCTTCTTTAAATTTAATCTTGCTGACATTTCTACACTTTCATCAAATTTAGATTTAGGAAATTCCTTTAAAACTTTTATAGCATCTTCAAGTGTATGCTTTTTAAGCTTATCATACATTTTTAATGCTTCCTTATATTTCTTACTTCTTTTTGCCATAGATTCTTACCTCTATTAGATATTATAATTCTACTTCCACGCCCATACTTCTTGCGGTCCCTGCAATAATTTTCATTGCTCCTTCAAGGTCATTAGCATTTAAATCTGGCATCTTTTGCTTAGCAATCTCTTCAATCTTCTCTTTTGAAAGCTTTCCAACTTTATTTTTATTTGGTTCTCCTGAGCCTTTTTCTAAATTCAAAGCTTTCTTAATTAGCACAGCAGCTGGCGGTGTTTTTGTTATAAATGAAAAAGTTTTATCTTTATATACTGTAATTACTACAGGAACAATAGTATCACCCATTTTAGCAGTTTTCTCATTAAAAGCCTTACAAAACTCCATAATATTAACACCATGCTGACCCAATGCGGGACCAACTGGTGGAGCTGGATTAGCTTTTCCTGCTGGAATCTGTAATTTTATAATTGATGCTACTGGTTTAGCCATATATATCACCTCTTTATTATCCTAATCTTTCCACTTGTAAAAAATCAAGGTCCACTGGCGTAGGCCGCCCAAATATTTCAACTCTAACTTTAACCCTGCCTTTTTCTGGATTAACTTCTTCAACTACACCCTGAAACCCTTTAAAAGGACCATCAATGATTTTAACAGGTTCATCTATAACAAATTTTATTTTTGGAGACGAAGGTTTCTCTACCTCTCGCACCTGTTCTTCTTTCTTCATTATTTTATCAATCTCTTCCTGACTGAGTGGCTGAGGTAATTTCTTAATACCAGCTCCTAAAAAATGTGTAACACCTGGTATCTTCCTCATCATCTGCATTGTCTCATTATTCATTTCCATATCTACAAGCACATATCCTGGAAAAAATTTCTGTTCTTTTTTAATCTTTTTCCCATCCTTCATCTCAATTACTTGCTCTGTTGGAACCTTAATATTAAATACAATATTCTTAAATTCACCATCTTGAATCTTTTTCTGAATAGTTTCAGCCACACGTTTCTCTTGTGTTGCTAAAGTATGTAAAATATACCAGCCTCTCATTTTATCACCATTTTTACAATTTCAGAAATAACTTTATCAATAACACCGAGAAAAAGAGAAATAATAATTGTAGTAATAATTACTACCATAGTTGACTCTTGCAATTCGTCTTTTGAAGGCCAACTTACTTTTTTCAGTTCAGCATATGCTTCTTTTAAAAACAGAATTAACTTCTTCATTTTATTTTATTCAGGCCCGGCAGGACTCGAACCTGCAACCACCGGTTTTGGAGACCGGTGCTCTAGCCATATTGAGCTACGGACCTATTTCACCTCCTTATGAATAGTATGCTTCTTACAATATCTACAATATTTCCTTAATGTAATCTTCCCTTTCTGAACTTTTTTATTCTTTGTAGTTGTGTAATTTCTATTGCCACATACTTCACATTCTAAAGACACAATATCTCTCGGCATACAATTCCCTTCCTTTATAATTTTTTTTAATTATAAGCCCACGAGCAGAGTCGAACTGCTGACCCCATCCTTACCATGGATGTGCTCTACCAGCTGAGCTACGTGGGCTCATATAACAAAGTTGTATAAAAATATAACTTTTTATTTAAAGCGTCAACATTTTTTTTAATTTATAGTTAAATGCATAAATTTTCGTACAACAATATAGATAAGATTGTCACTCCCCTGCATACGCAGGGGCAGGCTCAGTGTAAGCAGGAGCCTATAATTACTTATATTGTTTCAATTATAGATTCACGCTGGAGTTTACCAATTTATCTATGTTGCTTTAACTAATTTATCAAAGAACATAAATTTTTTAATGTATTATAATATTTAGGACCAAAATGTTTTAATCTTTAACATAGCAAATTGTTGGAAATTACTTATTCAGACTTTTTATTCATTTTGCGGCAGAACCTATTTCTTTTATGATATTAACTATAATATCTTGGTTTAAAAAATTCTCTTAATCTTAATGGCACTGCTTTTATTTCTTTCACTTTTATAAGATACATTACAGCAATTATTCTAAATATTCCACTCACTATAAATAAAATTTTTACAGCTGGAAATGTAATATTCTCAAACATTTTAATAATAAATACTCCTAATAAAGGGGCAATAACACCTGTTGCACCATTTACAAAAGAAAACGAAGCCATATACGCTGAATTCCTTTTTTTAGGACTTATTGTAAAAAGTAGGTTCAAATGAGCCAAAATCATCCCTGCCCATGCGATACCTCCTAAAAAATGAATAAAAATTGAAAGCACAAATCCATTTGATTTATTGGTTACAACCCATAAGAAAGGGAACAAAGATGCGCCACAACCAGCAAGCACTAATGTATTTCTATGTCCATATTTTGCAGAAAACTCTCCCCAAAATATATTTGATACCACATTTAATGTCCCTGAAACTAATAGAAAAAACCCAATTGTTGCTTTAGGGAAATTTAAATCTTCTAAAAGATAAATTTGAAGAAAAGGTAACATTCCTACAGTCCCTAATGTAAAAAATATTGAGAAAAGTAAAAAATATATAAAATTTTTATTTCTAAATGGAAGTTTTAAGATTTCTGCAAATTTTATTTTTTCTTCTACAGGTTCCATTTTATCTTTTACCTTACTTATAATAAATACTCCAATAATTCCAATAATGGTCGCTAAAGTAAACACATTAGCATAAGATAAGATAGTATTATATTTATCAAATACTCTTCCAACAATATATGGAAGTATCATTGTAATTGTATTTGTATATAAGTTCCGTCTACTAAAAAATTTTCCGCGATATTTATTGGGAATTATATCTTTCATCCAAGACAACCAAGCTGTTCCTGCAAAATAAGCAAACAAGTTTGCAATTGCAATAGTAAAAATAAAGCTCCAGATAGTTAATCCAGGCAAATTCTTTCCAATAATTGTTGGAATAAATACAGCGATTATCCATAAAATTCTTGCTATTAACGCAGTGTATATAAAAAATTTTTTTCTGGGTATATAATTTTCTATAATAAAAGATGCAACAAATTGTGCCATATTAGCAAGTTGTGGTGAAGCTGCAAGAATCGCTATATGGAAAGAGTTCATCCCTATCTTTCTTGCAAATGCTATCAGAAACACACTACCAAACATTGCACCTGTAATAGTGATAAATGTGCCAGCAAAGATACCTTCCGCTATTATGTATTTCATATCATTTCTTAATCTCTTAGGTACTTCAAGCCTTTTCATAACTTTATACATTAAACAATTTCCCCTGCTTTAAAACATAAACTTTATGTGCTATTTTTTTTACTTTCATATTATGTGTAGCTATTATAAATGTTGTGCCAAACTTTTTATTAAGTTTCGAAATTAGATTAAATACAACATCAGTATTTTTGTCATCAAGATTACCTGTAGGCTCATCTGCAATTACAATTTCAGGATTTTTTACCAAAGCCCGTGACAACGCAATTCTCTGACATTCTCCACCAGAAAGTTCACCTATTTTATGATACATCCTCTCTTCCAGTCCTACTTCTTTAAGAATAAGCCTTGCAGAGCTAAAAAACTCTTTCTTATATCTCTTTTCCTTTATCATTAAAGGCAAGTATACATTCTCTATTGCATTAAATTCTGGTAGAAGATAATGGAACTGAAACATAAACCCAACATATTTGGCACGAAAATGATTCAACTGTTCTTCATTTAAATTTGTAATTTCTATTTGCTTAAATTTTATACTACCTTCTGTAACAGCATCAAGTCCACCAATAAGACTTAAAAGCGTGCTCTTACCAACACCTGACTCACCTGTAATTGCTATAACCTTCCCTTTTTCTACATCAAGGTTAAGCCCATTTAAAACTTTTAAAATAGTATCACCTGACGAAAAATATTTGTGCAAATTTTTAATCTCTAAAATCCTCTTATTCATATCTTATTACTTCCATTGGTCTGAATTTTGCTGATTGTCGTGCAGGAAAATACGAAAAAATAAAAATAACCAAAATTGCACCTAAGCAAATAAAAATTATATCAGAAAGCATAACTTCAACAGGTAACTTTTCAAGATAATAAACATCTCGTGCAAGAATCTCAAATTTCCCTGGCAATGGTATGTTAAAAAAATTACTGAATATCTTGTAATAAAGTCGCAAACAAAAATTTACAATATTTTCAACAAAATTAAAAATCTTTTCAAGATTAAAAGATAACAAAAGTCCAGCAATAGTTCCTATTATAATACCTATAAATCCCATTAGCATTCCATCTAAAAGAAATATATTTGTAATCTGTTTTGAATTTGCACCCATTGTTCTTAAAATTGCTATTTCTTTTTTCTTTTCCATAATCAGCATTATAAGTGTACTTGCTATATTAAAAGCAGCTACAATTATTATTAAAAACACAATAAAACTCATCATTGTTTTTTCGTTCTTTAATGCTGTAAAAAGGTTATGATTCAAATCCATCCAGGTAAAAATTTGATATTCATAATTAAAAATTTTTTTTAATTTTTGAGCAACTTTTCTAGCTTCAAAAATATCTTTTATTTTAATTCCTATACCCCATGCACAACCAGGTTTGTTAAAAAGGTCCTGCAAAGATTTCAGAGAAGTAAAAGCAAGTTTTAAATCATATTCGTAATAACCTGTTTTAAATATGCCTTTAACAACATATCGTTTCATTATAGGTGCAACCCTGCCATAAATTTTAAATTTTCCACCTTGAGGCGATATAATATCAATTTTATCCCCTACCTTAACATCCAAAAAATCTGCAAGTTCAGTGCCTATAAGTATATAATCTCTTCTCTTTAAATTAAATTCGCCTTTTACTATTCTCACACTTTTGGCAAAATCAGAATCTTTTATATTTAAATCTTTTTCAATTCCAAAAAAATCAATTCCCATAATTCTTTGCATAGTAGACTTTACAATTACCTGACCCTTAAAAAATGGTGTAACAACATCACCTATGTTATTTTTTTTAATTTTCTTTATAACATAATTATAATTCTTAACAATACTTGATTTTCCATAACTTGTTAAGTATATGTGAAAGCCTGTATTAATTATCTTTTCACGAATAGTATTCTGAAAACCATTCATAACAGAAAGAACAGTAATTAGAGCCATTATTCCTATTGCTATTCCGAATATAGAAATTCCTGTTATAAATGAGATAAATTTATTATGCTTTTTAGAGCGCAAATATCGTAAACTTATAAAAGATTCTAATTTCATATCGGCTATTTTATTGAAAATATATCCAAAGTCAAGTTTGTTATAAAAAAATTAATAGTTTCTCTTTTCTCTTCCTCATTAATTATTCAAATCATATCTATTTTTACATGTTATTTTCTTTCTCTGATATGATATAAATATAATTTATCTTTTTTGTATATTCCTATTATAACATTTTTAACTCTTTTACCAATCTCATTTGAACGGACTGGAAATAAGAGAAGGTCTATATTATTATTTCTTTCATAATATAGTAAGTTCTGATGACATTATCTTTGCATTTATATTATTAGGATTAGCTATAAAAACAACAATTAGCCTCATTGTTTAAGAGGGACGGTGCACAACTTTATTACAACTTTATTAATTTCTCTGGAAATCAACACATCTAAAGGTGTGTTTCTACTTTATTATTATGTTGCTATAAGCCCTCACCTTTAAGCCATACACATTTAAGCCCATTATCGTCAACTTAAGGGAATTTTTATGTAAAAACATAGCTTTAGCTATGTTAAATGATTGATCTAACAGGTTTAAAGACCTGTTTTTACATCTTTTTTACCTAATAAAAATAAAATTTTATCCCTTAAGTTTACGCTAATACCTTTAAGCCATACCAACCCATTTTTTATCCTATGTATTTAGCAGTACGAACCGATTTAACAAAGTTGTGCACCGTCCCCCTAACTACGTCCCTCAACTTTCCAATGTTACACAAAGTTAATAAAGTTTTGCACCGTCCCCACAACACAACTCAGAATTTATACGCACGCACTTCAAACTTGACATTTTACTTCAATTTTTTAACTTAATGCCAAATGAAATGGAAGATAAAAATAAAAGAGATATTTGAATTAAGAAATATAGAACGATTTATTCTGTTCTCCCTTTTAGTCTATTCAATTATACTTGGTATAACTGTTGGTTTTATGTATATCTCGCTAAAGAATCTCACAGGGATAAAACAGTTGGAAGAGTATAAACCTGCTATACCTACGAAAATATATGATATAAAAAAAAGATTAATTTCAGAATATTTTGAGGAGCAACGTGAAATTGTATCACTGGATGAGATTCCTGATTTACTCAAGAAAGCTTTAATTGCTGTTGAAGATAAAAGTTTTTATTATCATAAAGGCATAAATTTTGAGGGCATAATCCGAGCATTTATTGTAAATTTACTTGCTGGTCGTATAAAGGAAGGCGGTAGCACAATTACTCAGCAATTAGCTAAAATTCTTTTTACTACCAGGAAAAGAAGTATCTTTCGCAAGTTAAAGGAGATATGGCTTGCACTCCAAATTGAGAAACTATATACAAAAGATGAAATTCTTGAATTTTATTTAAATCAAGTATATTTTGGGCATGGAGCTTATGGTGTAGAATCAGCTGCAAGATTTTATTTTAATAAACATACATATCAATTAAATCTTGCAGAATGCGCTTTACTTGCAGGTCTGCCAGCTGCTCCTAATAAATATTCACCAATAAAGAATCCGGAAAATTCTCAGAAAAGACATAGAAAAGTTTTAAAAAATATGGTAAGAGAAAAAATTATTACTCAAAAACAGGCTGACGAGGCTTATTACGACTTTTGGATAAATTATCAAGGAAAAATTGTTTCACCTAATATCTCATTTTGGAAAATAAGAGTTGATAAAGCTCCCCATTTTACAGAACATATTCGCCGAATGATGGAAAAGAAATTTGGAGCTACAATTCTTTATAAAGAAGGACTTCATATTTATACTACCTTAGATTTAGATATGCAAAAAGCAGCACAAGATACTCTATGGAAAAGACTTGAGCTACAAAATAAAAAATATTATTCAAGAATAGAAAAAATAAACAAATATTTTGATAAACAATTTACAGATCTAATCTCACTTATTGGGCTTTTATTTGATAACAAAAAAATTGGCAGTATAAGTGCTAAAAAAGAGTTAAATAGATTTAATTACTATTTTATTAAAGACATTCTTGATAAAGTTGATATTGTATCTCTTATATTTGGATTAGATGATATTCATAGACTTTTTCGTATTTATAGAAGTGCAGAGAAGATAAATGCAGTAGAAGACAAAGTAGAAGGGGCATTAATTGCAATAGAGCCATCAACTGGATATATAAAAGCAATGGTTGGTGGAAGTGAATTTACACCTGAAAATCAGCTTAATAGAGCAGTGCAATCATATCGGCAGCCTGGCTCAGCATTTAAACCATTTGTTTATATAGCCGCACTTGATACAGCAAAATTTACACCTGCAACAACTTTTACTGATGCACCTGTTGTATATTTTGATACACAAGGAAAAGAATGGATACCTAATAATTATACTGGCAAATATTATGGACTTGTAACTTTAAGAAAGGCACTTCAAAAATCGATAAATATTATATCTGTAAAGTTAGCAGACAATATAGGAATAGACAAAGTAAGAGAGCTTGCAGCAAAAATGCTTCATATTTATAGTTTTGACGAATTAAAAAGAAACCTGCCTAATGACCTCTCTCTTGCGTTAGGCACAGCTACAGTTTCACCATTACAAATGGCAAATGCTTTTGCAATAATTGCAAACAAAGGACGAGATGTAATACCTATTTCAATTAAATATATTACAGATAGAAATGGCAATCTAATTATTGATTATGAGAATGAGATTCGGAAGAAGCCCAGATACCAAATAATTACACCTCAAGTTGCTTTTTTAATTACTGATATGATGCGAAGTGTATTACAACCAGGTGGAACAGCCTGGAAAGCTGTGTGTGATACAGGATTTGCTTTACCTGCAGCTGGAAAAACAGGAACTACTGATAATTGGCGTGATGCCTGGTTCGCTGGTTTTACAAAAAAACTTGTTGCTGTAGTATGGGTTGGGTTTGATGATTATTCAAAATCACTGGGACTTGGCGAAGAAGGTGGTAAAGTTGCTGCACCTATCTGGTGCGAATTTATGATGAAAGCTTTGAAAAATAAATATGTCCCTGATTTTGAACCACCAGAAGGAATAACTAAAGTTAAAATCTGTTTGAAATCTGGTAAGTTACCATCACAGTATTGCGAAGAAACTGGAGAAGAGTATTTTATTCAAGGAAGCGAACCTACAGAAATTTGTACAGAATGTAAAGAAGGATATAAAAAATATGAATTGGATGAAAAGAAAATAGAAGACCTTTTACAGAAACAACGAAAAGAAAAAAAAGAAAGATTATTTAAAAGAAAATATAGGTTAAACTTTTAATGGAGGGTAGAAATGATTTATAACGAAAAAGAACTTGAAAAAAATGGAATTGAACAAAGTATCTCACTTATTGCAACTGCTATAAAAACCGCCCCTAAATCAAGAGGACTAAATCCTTTACTTACAATTGTCCTTACAGGTGAAGAAAAAGAAAAACTTGCAGAAAAGATGAGTCAGTATAATAAGGCACCATTCCCTCGCGATTCTCAAAATATAAAAGATGCTGACGCAGTAGTTCTTGTTGGGGTCAAAACTATCTATCTGGGATTAAACTGTGGAATGTGTGGTTACAAAACCTGTGATGATAGCGAAAGGAATCAAGGAATGTGTATTTTTAATACTGTTGATTTAGGAATAGCACTTGGCTCAGCTGTTTCTACAATTGCAAATTTAAAAATTGATAATAGAATAATGTATACAGCAGGAATTGCAGCTCGGGATATGGGACTTTTTCCAAAAGAATTTAAAATTGTTATGGGAATCCCTTTAAAAGTTTCTCAAAAAAATATATTTTTTGATAGAAAGCATTAACAAATAAGTATATAATTTATAAGATAATAGAAAGCAATGCAGTCTAAATTAACAAAATTTAAGAAAATTATAAAATTTTTTGCAATCCTTATTCTCATCTTTCTGATTTTGTTTGCAGGCTATTATATTTGGTTTAAACTCACAGAAATAAAGGTTGAGTCGTTTATTACTTCAGATTTTCTTTTAATTTTTCAAACAAAAAATCCTTTTATCCTTTTTAACAAGCTTGACGAGTCACAACTATTAGATGTAATATTTTATAATAAAGAAATGAAAGATATTTATAAAATTCTTGTAGATGTAAAATCTCAATTGTCAGAGTCTAAACAAAATCTAATTAATCTTATCAATTCACCTGCAACTTTTGTAATTTATAAAAATAAAAAATCAGCTGTTATATTTAATACTGGAATAAAAACACCATTTTTTCAGCTAACTTCTTTAGCAATAAAAAATATTTTTTCTGATTCTGTCAACTTTAAATTTACTGTTGAAAAATATAAAAAATTTAGTATTAATAAAGTAACAATTCTTACAAAGCTGCAAAGTTTCTATTTCTCTCAAATAAAAAACATTCTTATTGTCGCTACAGAAAGAAAAACATTAATTAAATGTATAGATTCTTTCCTGTCTAAAAACAATCTATTAGAAAATGAAAATTATCTCCAGGTTAGAGCACAGATTGGTGGAAAAAAGGATTTAAGAATCTACTTTAATGTTGCTTTTGTTTTGGATGAAATAAAAAGAGAAAATCCTAAACTCTATAAAAGCTTAAAAACTTTATCTATTCTTTCTATTGCAGGTGCGGATTTGGAAATTGAAAAAGAAACTGTTAAAATTAATGGATTTCTCTCAACAGATATTAAAGACGAATATGCTGAAAAACTCTTTTTATCAGTGCCTAAAAGGATAAATACACCAAATATTTTGCCGGATAGAACATCTTCTTTTATTACGCTAACTTTTGATAATTTCAAGGATGTGTGGAATTATTTTAATCGGATTCTTGTAATTACAGGTCAAAAAGATAAGCAAGCAAAATTATACCAGACTCAAAAAGCTATTGAAAAAATATTAAATATTTCATTAGAAGAATTTTTGTTTTCCTGGTTAGATAATGAAATAACAATAAGTTATCTCCATGATTTTACAAATCCTCTTTACTTAATATCAATAAAAGATTCACAAAAAGTAGAAGAAGTATTTAATAAACTCCAGAAAAAAAATATATTTATGCCAGTCTCATTTATAAATTATAAAGGAGTAAA
>Ga0164318_10002382_pt1 | contig 17427 bp, 14 predicted proteins | sample GuaBasSedimGuay9_FD_113734 | JGI IMG/M metagenome (GOLD analysis project Ga0164318, IMG submission 113734) | Subseafloor sediment microbial communities from Guaymas Basin, Gulf of California, Mexico - Guay9, Core 4571-4, 0-3 cm | ecosystem: Environmental > Aquatic > Marine > Hydrothermal vents...
ATAGTTATATATGTCAGCTTCTGCATCAGAAGCCAGCCGATCAGCACTAACGCTACTCACCCGTCTGCGGCCACTTCCTCTCCGCTCTTCTTCCATAACAATCATTTCAGCAAGCTCTGTAGCACGTCGGCGCTGACTATAAGGCGAAGTAACATTCATCGGAATTGTCTGCTGTGGAACTAAAGACTTAATACGGCTGACATTCGCTTTTGCTTTCTGCACCCAAGGATCTGAAGGACTACCCATTGTAGAACGTTTTTCCCAATATGCCAAAGCACGCTGAAGGTCTCCCTTTTTCTCGTATAAAGAGGCCAGATTTGAATACACGCCTGTATAATTCGGATTAATCTGAAGTGCTGTTAAATAAGACTTCTCAGCCTGATCAAGCGACCCTTGCAGCTCATAGATAACACCCAAATCATTATAAGGAGTAGCATAGGCAGAATCAGCATCAATCGCTTTCCTGTAGAATGCCACAGCATCATCAAGATTTCCATCCTTTTGAGCTTTAAAACCTTGCATCCTGTAACTAAGAGCTTCACCGGATTGAGCATATAAAAAAGGTACAAATATAAACTGCAATAAAAGGAGATATAGAAAAACCTTCAACACTTTTTCATTTTTTTGCATACTCCTCTTCTCCCCTATTTTGTAATAGTGACAGCTTTAGAATCAATTGATAATACAACAGTATCTTTAGTAATGTCAAGGACTTTGTACCCTTCAACAACATCATCAACATTAATTTTCAATTCTTTTTTCGTTTTCCGAATTATAATAATCGCATATGGCTTTTTTGAAAAAATTCTTTTGTATAAAGGTAATTCAATTTCTTCTTTCTTTGCATTCTCAACTGTAACATTATCTTTACTTATACTTTTAACTTTCCACTCTTTAATGCTTTCACCTTTTCTGACAAAATAAGTCTCATCCGCCCAATTGATTTGTGCAATATACTCTGAAGGCCTTTTTTCTATATGCCCCATATACATAAAAAATAGCGGCTCATACACCACATCTTTCAAATAAAAAGGAACCATATCTTTTTCTTCTTTAACAAGCGGAGCGAAAAAATTCCTGGAAATAGGATACTGCCCAATTAAGCGGGAAGACTGCTTATAATCATCAGGCAAGGAACGTAAATATTTAACGTAATTAACTTCTTTTGCTTCATTGAAAGGAAACGGAGTAAATTCAAGATCACGAAACCCTGAATTCCATAAAAAAAAGTTTACAACGGTTGATATTAAAGAAATCACAAAAATCCCAATTAAAATAATTTTAGTGACCGTAATCACATAAGGTGTTTTAAAAATATCCATATTAAACCCTTTTACATAAGTCTATTACAAACAAGTATTTATGATTGTAAACTCACCCACAAGAAGAGGGTCTAATGTATCTTTAGAGTTTTTCTTAGAACTATTAGACTCATCCCTTCCTGCTGTAACACCACTAGAATGAATATTATATACACGCATATCTTTTACATGCAGTAATATTCTAGAAGTATTTATCCCGTATAAAAATTGAACGAATTCTGAACACTTTCCTCTAAGCCTCATCCTAATTTCTCTTTCGTAGTATTTTTGTTTAGAACCGGAATCTGAATATAGCATCTCAACAAAATTTGAGACTTGTATTTCTTCAACTTCCTCGACATAAGAGTTAATCGCTATTTCGCTGACTTCTATAACAACCTCTAATGCTTTGTAAAGATCTTCAATTTGTGATGGCTGGGGCAATTTCTTCTCCCAAGTGGAAAACCCTATATCTTTGCTCAATATAACTCCGTTTTTATCAGCTTGTCTCTGTAAAGTATTTTTCGTGCGGAAAAGTTCTTCTTTAAATTTTAAAGGAGAAGTTGTCTCGACGTCGATATCTATAATCTTATCCCAAAACACAGGATATTCTCGAATATTAGCAAGGATTGATTCCAACCCACGCTTTTGCTCCATTAGGAAAACTTCGCGTTCAGGCGAAGGATAATTCTGCATCCCGCGCCTGTAACTATCAATCCTTTTATATAACTGCTCAAGCGAAACGTTAATTTTCAAAATTTTACCAAAAGTAGCAATAATATAGATCCCTAAAATAATAGCGACTACACTTCCCACAAACCCTACAATAATAAAATAATACTTATCTCTTACCTTCACTCGGGCAGGAACTATCTTAAAACCTTTTGTCATTACTCGATAAAACCTTTCTCATTTTTTTAAAAACTATTTATTTTAATACCTCTAATCGTATATGCCTACCGCTAAGGGAATGAAACGTACCTTAATAGTAAAAATTCTTATAGGCTTACCATCCATGGTTTCTTCCTCAATATGCGCAGCCTCAAACGTTACATCCTTTATAAAATCAAGCCCACGTAAAGCACTCTGGAAATTATTTATATTGGCCAGGGTCTCGGTGGTTCGCCCCGAAATAATTAACATTTGATTTTCTTTCTGAAATTCAAGCACATCAAACCATACATTATCAAGCAACAGAGCCTCGATTTCCCACAACACTCTAAGAAGATATTCTCTTTCTTTGCTCCTTAGTTCAAGTAGCATTAAAGTGTTTTTTATATTTTTTATATTATTCTCTATTTTCTTCATTTTAACTTCATTTTTTTCAATTTGTGCCAGTTGAGTTTTAATTAATTTCTCTTTCTTTCTTTTTACAGAAAGCTCGTATGTAAAATTGACTGCTAAAGTAAAAAGGATAAAAAGTGTAATAATAAAAAAGAAATAAAAACGCTCCCTGCGCGTATCAAGTATACGTTCTTCCCTTAAAGCATGTGTAAGCAAAGGAGCTTTTAAAGCAGCAAAAAAAGGATGAGTACAGGATAGGCCAATCGTTATTGAATAAAAGTTTTTATCATAATTAAAACGCCCTTCTAAATAAGAAGATAATTTCAGGGGTGTAATAAAGTTTGCGATTTGTGTTTTGAGTCCGAGATTTTTTTCAAAAAATGTATTGATATGTTTAATATGGGAACCGCCGCCCGTTATTATAATCCTGTTAAAAACTGCGGCTCTTTCTACCGAAAGATAATAACTGATAGTACGCGAGACCTCATTAACAATTTCATAAAGAACATCCTCGATAACATTATTAACAACTTGCGCAGAGCCTGTTTTTAAACTTTTTTCTTTTTTTTGTGCAATCAGAAATGTCCCGTCATGAGCCTGAGTCTTTTTCATCTTTTCAGCTTCTTTAAGGTCGATGGATAATTTTTCAGAAATCATCTTGGTCATTTTAAACATTCCCAAGTAAAGAGTGCGCCCCCATTTCATCCCTTTATAAAACATAATTATGTGCGTACTTTGAGCGCCAAGATCTATAAGCAGCGTTCCTTCCTTATCTAGATTATAAAATTTAACCAGATTACACAAAGCAAGCTGTCCTGACCTGAAAGAATCAACTTTAAAATTAAACGATTGAATTATATCGGTAAGAGGTGAGATTAACTTCTTTTTTGCGGCAGTAATAACAACATCCACTACTTTTTTCCGCCGCGACGGAAGTACCGCATATGACCATTCAATCTCATTAAACGGAATAGGAACCTGCTGTTCAGCCTCAAAACGAATAATTTTATCAATCTTTGAAGGAGGAATATTTGGCAATGTTATATAGCGAACAATTGTGGCATCACCTGGAAGGGATACAGTAACGTTCCTCGGACGAGGTTCAGTTTCACCCTGCAAAAGATGTATAAGTGCATTCTTCCATATCTCTGTTTTTTTCCCTTCATCAATCACTGTAGGCAAATCTAGAGGAAGCGGAAATACACGGGCATCAATAATTTCAGGACCACTCCAATGGTGTCTGAATTTTAAAAACTTTACGGAACTATTGCCAATATCAATAGCAAATGAAGATTTTTTATAATGCATATTACTTCTTTGTTTTCAAAATAATAAAGACATTAAAAAAGTTTAATTTATCATAATATTTTACCAAAAAAATGTCCACCTAATAAGAACAGAAAACACACGTTTCCTCTTTTAATTTGGTAAAAATAAAGATTTAACTTGTCATATATAATTACGGCGGGATTCTTTAAATTCTTTACCCTTTATATTTCAATACCTTAGGTCACCCCTTTACATTTACAAAAAGGGAAAATAATATTAAGGTTAACGATAATTTGATATATTATGTACTAGTATCTAGGTAGTGTAAAAAATAACATAAAACTCAAATTTCAAATATTACAAAACCCAAAATAAATCCAAAAATCCAAATTCAAAGAAAGCGGGTTAGGCGGTGAGCGAGGAAAAATATGATTTTAAAGAAAAAAATTAATTTATTTGGTAATATTTGTAGTATTTTGATTTTGAAATTATAGCTTTTGATGATGAATATATATGGTAAGTTTACAAAAGAAGTGTTTCTCTACTCTTTTTGTCTATTTAGGGGTAAAGATGAACGGCCTATCTGGTTCCAATATTTAATATACTGAGCCGCTTTTTCTCTTATTTCTTCATCTTCATCACCTTCTGATATTCTCTTGATAATTTTCAAGAATGCCTCTTCCCCGCCTTTTCCCAATCTGCGGAACAGGAAATCAATCGCTCCCCCTCGAACTGCTTTGTCTTTACTTTGCAAGTCATTAGTAATAAAACGAAAATAGCTCTTCTCACCTCTCATCCCTAAAATAAAAGCGGCATTATACACACTCACTTTATCTTTTTTCTTTACATATGGGCCAATAATTTTACTTACATCAACGGTATCCATATGCGATATAGTATCAAAAGCTTTTTCCTTTACCAGCATATCCTCATCATCAAAAGCTATTTTTAATAAAGGAATAGCATTTTCTCTCTGACCCGAAATAAAATCTAAAATTTTTAACTTATTTTCTCTGCTCCCTTCTTTCAGATATGTTTTTATTATCTGAACTAATTTTTCTTCGGCTGATTCTAATGGTGTAATTGAAAAAAATACATTTAACATACCAATCCTAACTATGTCATCTTGCTCATCAAAAATAAGTGGTTTAAGCCTGTAAATAATGCTTTCATCTTTTAACCCTTTAATAAAATAAATTATGCGTAGTTTTGTATTTTGCCCCACAAGAGGATCCGACAAATAACTAAATAATTGATCTATTATACTTTTATCACCATGTTCATATAAAATCCTGAACGCAAATAACTGAATACGTATATCATCACTGCTTACGGCAGTCTCGAGCAACTGACTAACATCTTCAAGACTTAGACCGCTTTTTTGAATTTTCCTCATCGCCTGTATTTTTGTCTGAAAATCTTCCTCATTTAATTGTCTTTTGATTTCATCAAAATCACCTTTATCAATAAAGGCAAAAACCTGGTTTATGCTGCAGTGCCAAATCAAGAAAAACAAAATTGTATAAAAAATAATATTTTTCATTGTTCGTAACAATAAATAATCTCTGTTGACGGCAAATATGTTAATGATACATCCTCCAGTGCGGGAACCCTAGGGGTTAATGAATTTATTGTTGTCTTAAGGCGTATTGAATAACTAAAAAGAGTATTCCCGCTGCTGCTTGGGCCTTCAATTGCCTGAGCTCCAGGACCAAGATTATTAAGGTTTAAATTCGGAAAATAGGTCCCCGCGCTTTGAGCAAAATTGGCCTCCTGAGTTCTTAATGAAATATCAATATTACCGATTCCTATACGAAGATTAGTCCCATCATAGGCTCCTAAAAGATAGACGTCACTTCCCTGGGGGATAAAAGCGTTACAGTGAAAACTACCTAAATCAACTTCTTCGGGAATTACAAAATGCTTTGCAATGCGGCCCTCATCATCAATAACCCGCACGTCATCCCAAACAGCCTGGTTTGCATTTGAATATAAGTTAATATAGCCAGAATAACTGGATGAAATACTATAATCTGTCGGATGTTGAATCTCACCGAACGTACTTGAATAAACATAAAAATAAACCCTAGAATTACGGCATATGGTCTTGTATACCTTATTCCTCTGATATCTAAATCCAGACGGAACGCTTTGGCTCCCTCCTCGTCTTACGTAGAAACAGGGACCGTCAACCTGATATATATTACCCCAAATAACAGGGCCAGGACTATATACATTTCCTATAGGATGAAGGAAAAGTTGAGCTTGTGAACTAAAAAATTCTACCCGCCCAACATCTTGACGATCTCTACCCGGAGCATCATCATCCGGTCCGCCGGGATTATAATGATATCCAGGAAAATTTCCTTCCGTACCTATACTTGCACGCGGCCCGTCATAATTGAATATTCTAAAATAAAATCCACCCTCAGCATCCCATGAGCGATAAGAAAGTTCAAGAGAAGGATTCCACCCCAGGCCTATACCATGTCCCCCAAGAAAATATTTTGAAAAATCATTTATCGTTACTGATTTAAGAGGGGAACCTGAGCCAGGATGCCATAATTCATTATCATTATCATCAAGATAAAAAGCTGTATCTCCAAGATTAACGTCATCAAATGTATGCAGACGATCCTGGGTTGGCTGAATTCCGTCAAAAATGCCGGCATTATAAAAATCGCAAAAATCACCGCCTCCATAAATATAATTAAATCCAACACTCGAATCACTTATTTGAAAAGAAGAATTAAATTCGTTTCCCCACCACGCACGACTCTGATTAGAAGCAACATCTTCATCAAAATTATCCCAAAATCCTAATTTAACAGCGTTGGGAATAGTACGATAAGTAAAAGGTGAAATATTATCGGGATCAGCCCCGCTATAACCCTGCCATGTTTGATCATCGCTTTCATTCACAGGGCAGCTATCTAACCAAGTAATTTTAAGATAATTTGTATTATCAACCCGTCCAGGACCACTTTCAAAATTGGTATCAAAATTTCCTTCACCAATACCGCCGTCACCATAATCGCCGTCATTATTAGTATCTTCATCCCTGAAATCACTTTTTGTGGTGTGTTGGGTAATATCAAACATTTTCACAAACGCCCGTACTGTGCGGCGCGCGGCAGTCGAACCATTCGGATATATTATGCGGCTTAGGACCTCGATTTCATAATACCCACCACTATGGAAACAAAACTCCGTTGTGTATCCTGAGGGTTTAATTCTGTTAGGATTTGCATTATTCTTTATCTTGTTAGCATCCGAAGAACTTAAACCAAGGCCGTCAATAAAAGAATTAAAATCCTGCCACGAATAAAACGGCGTTGTGGCTACATGAGTAATAATATTATCAGCAACAGAGGCTGCAACGGACGGTACCAGAGGCGCAAGGACCGCAATTAATACATCCCGGCGTGCTGTGTTGACATTTATGGGAGAACGCGCATTTGTGGCTGTGCTTAAAGTTGTTGTATGTGAACTTGTATTATAGGAAATAGTAGCTTTAGGATCAGACCAGCTTTCAATAGTAATAAAATCCTTTATTTGCTCGTATAAGGCACGAGTCATACCAGAGACTTTTATAAGCTGTTCTTCATATGAAAACCGTGAGTTAGGCAAAGAATTCCGATATGTAATAATATCTGAGGCTAATGAAGAACTAACTCCGCTTAAATTACTAAGGATTCTTACAAGGTTAGGATTTGAATCATTTACATTAATCTGACTTGCACTATCCAGAACCTTTAATCTAATACTCCCTTCAAGATTATTCCCAAAATCAATATTCTCCCGCAATGATGTTAAGGATGAAAAAGAGGTCTGGTTAGCATCCGCATCTTTGAGTTTAATACTCCCTCCTGCTTTATAATACCAGTCCTCATTGCGTGAATCACAAAAATTATCACGAACACCATCGTTTCCATACTTGAGTTGAGACATAGAAAGGTTGAGTCCAGCACGAGCAAGGAGCCGTGCGCGCAAGTCATTTAAGAAAAGGGCATTTTGGGATGCATTAACCTTGATTGAAGTAAAAAAATAGATTCCGAGTATGCTAATGAGTGTTAAAACAGTAATAATCGCAATCAATGCTATTCCCTTATTTTCGCTGCGTGTTTTCATACTAATATTTATCCTGCGGCAAATAAATTTTTGTCATAAAGCTTCTTACGGGATATATAGCTTTTGAATCCTGAAGGGAAAACGATACCTCAACGGCATCGGGCAATCCGTCCGGATTCTTATTTTCACCCTTATGATTATAATTGGAAAAATGCTCCACTCTTGAGTCCCAATTAAGACTTGTGTATTGAAAATCACCGGAAGCATTTCTGTAACAAAACCTAAATGTGAGTGTCTGTATGTTATCCGCCAAAACCGATGCATTTCCGCCACTCGTCACTAAATTCGGAATGTTATTTTCCTCCAGTCTTCTTACCAGTTGATTATTAGCGTTTAGTGAATATCCTATCTCCACTGTATTAGTTTCATCTAATGAGGTCTCAAGAAAAGCGTTAAAATCAATATTTGTATTTGATCCTACGAAAGAAAAACGATTATCCGTTTTAGAAATATACGCATTTTCTAAATCCCGCGTTAATGAACGAATAATATTTCGGGAAGTATCTAATATTTCCTGCTCAGACTTAATCTTCGTATAACTGATAACTACCTGTTTCATTAAAATCGAAATCGAATAACCTATAATAATGACAATAACCAACACCGTTAACATCTCGATGATGGTAAACCCCGTTAGAGAGCGTTTTCTAAATTGTTTCATTATGGCTTCCATAGAATGATAACCTCTTATATTCCTTACTCAAAATTTCTTTTAATACCGTACTCTAACGGGGTAAAACCCGTTAGAGAGCGCCTCCGACTAAAATATCTAAATACAGTTATTAAAATTCCCGTGGCTTTCATCTTGTCGCTACCACCTTTTTATTAAAAACATTCTCTAACGGGATGAATCCGGAAAATAAACATTTTTTTAAATTCATATAATAATCTCGTTTTAAATTCAATACGGGTTCATTCTTCCTATATAAGTAATAAATGTATCAGTCTTTGCTCCGCTGCGACCGGTCCAATAAATAATTAATTCAACCTTAAACAAACTAACTTCACTTGATGATGCAACATCATAAGCAATAGGAGTCCATTTAACTTCATATTCATAATTATCATACGGATTCGGAAAGGATGTTCTTGGCGTGTCCGTGACATTCTCATCAAACCCTTGAGCTTCAATCTCTGTCATCTGAGAACGTGCAAGATTCGCGACCGTTACTTTCTTTTCAATGTCCGAAAGCATTTTAAGCCCACCGGAAAAAAACGGAAAAAGGGAAACAATGCCGATGAGAAAAACGGTAAGGGCAACAATGACTTCGATTAGGGTAAACCCCGTTAGAGAGCGTTTCCTAAATTGTTTCATTATTGCTTCCATAGAATGATAACCTTTTATATTCCTTACTCAAAACCTTTTTTAATACCGTACTCTAACGGGGTAAACCCTGCCCTTTCCTTGCCCTTAGTAGTCAGAAAGGGCGGGGTAAATCCCGCTCTTTCTTTTCCTTTAAAAGTCAGAACGGAATGGTTAAAAATAAATTTTTCTTTCATAAGAATGCCTATATAACTATGTAGAGACTTGAAAGTTTTGCGTCTCTACATACTTTAATTTATATCCGAAGCCGATTAAAAAATTTTTATTTTAAATATTCAGGAACAACTAATTTACCTGAACATATCCTGTTACCGCATTTATAGTAATGGTTTTTTGCTTATTTATACTATCAGCACTAACGGTGATTGAATCATCAGGATTAGCCACTCCGCCCCAAGGATTAAATGTCACAGTATTATCCGCTGTAAGGTAAACAGTAATACCAGAGGAAATATCCATGCCTCTTTCAAACTGGATCATCTCTTCTTTATCATCGTCATGATCTGCATCATCAACATCTTTTTTCATAAGTACTATTTTCTCGTCACTGCTATTATGAAAAAGAGAACAAAAGGTATGCTGTGTTTGTGAAAAACTTTTTGCTGTCTCAAGGAGCCCTACTATGGAATCAACTGTTGTTTTAAGTTTTGTTCCTTCTGCAGAACGATTGAGCCGTGGAATAACAATTCCTAATACCATTGCGATAATTGACAAAACTACAAGAAGCTCAATTACCGTGTATCCTTTTTTCCTATCTTTGTCTGGCGTGGTATAAAAAGGCATAGAATAAACAAGAGTTAACATTTGACATATCTCGTTAATAGTTCGTTATGGCATCACCACCACTAGGGCCGTTACTTTTAATGTCATAACTCAGAGCATTATTAGAAGGAGGCGTAGTAGTAATATCTCCGTCCAAATCAATTTCAATACTATAAGGATTTCCCCATGGATCAACAAATTTTCCTTCTGAAATATTATCGGCATCAAATTCCATATAAGGACCATTCCAATTTGCATTATTAACAATATCTGTATCATATGCCCCTGTCCCTCCCGTACGTCCGCTGAGATGAGTTATGATATCAGTATTATCAACTTCGTTTGGTGCAGATGTGTCATCAGTAGGATAATGCCCCATATCTGAATAATAAGCACTAATAGCTGTTTCTAAAGCAGCTATTTCAGCCCTAGCTTTAGCTATTCGGGCTTTTAATTTGGCTTTGCCGCCCATTGGAATAACAAACGTAAGTAAAATGGCAATAATCGATATAACAACCATCAACTCAATGACTGTAAACCCCGTTAGAGAACGCTTTCTAAATGTAAAAAATCGCAATGAAAGTATCTTTTTATTCCCCATTATGTTATTTCCAAAATTATTTTTCTGTTTTCCTCTCTCTAACGGGGTAAATCCTTTTTTCGAATATATGTGTCTCATGACTGTCCCCTTTTATAAAAAATTAAAGGCCTGTTAAATTTTCTACAATTGAAACAAGCGGCAGGAATAAAGAAATTACAATAAATGCAACGATAATACCTAATCCAACAATAAGAAAAGGCTCAAGCAGTGAGGAAAGTTGTGATACTAATACATCGACTTCATCATCATATCTATCAGATATCTTTAATAACATCTGACTCAGCGCCCCCGTTTCTTCTCCTACTGTAATCATATTAGTTACTAAGGGTGGGAAATTTGCATAATGAGAAAGAGGCCCCGCTATACTTTCCCCTTCTTTTATACTTCCTTTAACCTGCTCAATAGCTTGTTCATAAACCATATTCCCCGTTGCCTCTTTAGCTACGCTTAAAGTCTGCAAAATAGGAACACCGCTTATAAGTAAAGTCCCAAACGTCCGGCAAAAACGTGAAATACTAACTTTCTTAAATATTATTCCAAATACCGGCAGCCTTATTTTTACTACATCAACAATAAATTGTACACGTTTTATGTGCATTAATATTTTTAACACCCCAATACCGACTAAAAAAACAACAGCTAAAAAAATCCACCTCTCGCGCAAAAATAAACTTATGTGGTAGAGCATCATAGTAGGTAGGGGCAGTTTAGTGCCAACATCAGCAAAAATGACAAAAAATTTTGGAATAATAAAAGCAACTATAAAAATAACAACGACTAAGGCAAACAAAAGAACAAAAATAGGATAAATAAGGGCGGTTTTTAATTTTCCTTCCAGACGAAGGGTTTTCTCATACAGAGATGCTAGACGATCAAGGGTACCTCCTAAAACACCTCCTATTTCACCTGCATGAACCATATTGATAAACAATTTCGAAAAACATTCGGGATGTTTTGAAAGTCCGTCCGAAAGACTCTGGCCCGACTCAACATCAGAACGTAAATCCCGGATGATACGCTTAAGGCGCCGTGAAATTGTCTGATTATAAAGAATAGTCAATGCTTTAACTAAAGAAATACCCGAATCACAAAGAACAGCTAAGTCGCTCACAAAAGGAACAAGCTGTTTCATTTTTATTCTCGGTCTTACTAACCTCAAAATAAAGGATTCCCAGATGGATGAAAAACCTTTTGAATAATCTTTTTTTGCAGTCTGATAAATTTCAGTAAGATATAACCCTTGACCTTTAATTTTCACTATGGCATCCTGATCTGAGATAGCGGTAATAATTCCCTCTTTACTGTTGCCTTCTTTATCCACCGCCTTATAATAAAAATTACGCATTGTTCACATCCTTAGTTGTCAGGTTAGCATTAACATTCCTGCACACATTCATTCTCAAGGCATTACAGGGCTTCACAGGGCATTACAAGTGAATCAAAGAGAACAAGAGAAAAAAGCTATAAATATAAAAAGGGAAAAACGGCTTGCCTTAGCGTATCTTTTTTATATTTTTCTTATTGTATTCTCTCTCCTTTTAGCTTGGTTTCCTTTTTTCACCTGTTATGCCTTGTGATGCCTTGTTATCCCCCTGAGCTATCGACATATCCTTCGAATTTTACTATTTAAAAATTCACATAACGTATTAAGTATTAAACATACTGCTGTGTTCCCCGGGCAACTTCTTCAATTGTTGTTATGCCTTCAAATACTTTTATCAAGCCATCCTCACGCAAGGTTCTCATTCCGAACTCTTGTGCTTTTTGTCGTAACACAACAGTCGGAGCCTTCTCCAAAACTAATTCTTTAACTGTATCATTCATAATAAAAAATTCATATATCCCAGTACGTCCTTTATAGCCCGTATTATTGCACGCTTTACATCCACGTCCGATAAAAAAGTTTCTATCTCCAACATCATTACGCGTAAGGCCGATCTCCTGCAACACATAATCTGACGGCTTATACGGTTCCCTACACTTCTTACAAATTGTTCTTACAAGTCGCTGTGCGACTACCGCCTCAAGGGAAGAAGTTATAAGGAACGGCTCCATTCCCATATCGATTAAACGGGTTACTGCCCCGGGAGCATCATTGGTATGAAGCGTTGAGAAAACAAGATGCCCTGTTAATGACGCCTGAATAGCTATCTGAGCTGTTTCTTCATCACGAATTTCACCAACCATAATAATATCAGGGTCCTGACGAAGAATTGCCCTCAGACATCGGGCAAAATTGAGATTTATTTTGGGAACAATAGGGATTTGAATAATGCCCTCTATATCATATTCCACCGGGTCTTCAGTAGTAATAATTTTATATTCAACTTTATTTATCTCACGCAGAGCGGAATATAACGTAGTTGTCTTTCCCGAACCTGTCGGCCCAGTAACTAAAAGTATACCATTAGGCTTCAATATAAGACGTCGGAATTCCTTGAGCATTGCCTCATTCATTCCTATTTGTTCCAAAGAAAGCGAAACAACCGATTTATCCAATACTCTCATTACTACACTTTCACCATAAACTGTTGGAAGTGTTGAAACTCTCAGATCAACCTGATGATCGCCTATGTCCATTAAAATACGACCATCCTGCGGCAGGCGGCGTTCAGCGATATCCAGATTTGCCATAACTTTAACACGTGATGTTAGTGCAAGGGCCAAAGCCTTAGAGGGGGCGTTCATTTCATACAAAGCACCGTCAACACGATAACGTACTTTAAAATCATCTTCAAAAGGTTCTAAATGAACATCCGAAGCTTTATCTTTTATTGCCTGCAGTAAAATTAAATTAAGCAATTTAATGACAGGAGCCTGGCTTGCTAATTCTTTTAGGGATGTTTCGTCTAAATCCTTACCAACGGCTTCAGTGCTGGCTTGATAAGCCTGTTTTGTCTCTTCTTTAATCTCGCCAATGATATCATCTAAAGAACTCCCCTTTTCTCCATAATATTTTTGAATGGCTTTTTCAACATCATCTTTTGGAGCAAGCACCCCTTTAACGTCAAAACCAAGCCTAAAATTCAAATCATCCAAAACCTGCACATTGTATGGATCAGCCATGGCAACAGTCAAAGTGTTATTAGAAAAATCCACGGGTATTACCTTATAAAGCTGAACCACAGAGGGAGGTATTTTTGAAAGGACAGAATCAGAAATTGCTTTTGTGAGCAAATCTTTTTCATACCCAGTTCCGAACTTTTTCCCGAGAATAGTGAAAACATCCTCTTCTTTTACATAGCCTAATTCGACTAAAACACGCCCTAATGGTTTATCCTCTTTCTGCTGCACATCAACCGCGTGGGAAAGTTGTTTTTCATTAATCAGACCGCGCTCGATTAACATTTTTCCTATGAATTTTGTTTTCTCAAAAGACATAAATTATATCCATCCCTTTTTCTGGCCCTTGTCATCCTTCTTGGTAAAAAAGGTTTTCCTTTGCGTTTTAATCTGGGCCGCTTGAATAGCTATTTGATCCGGGTCGTAAGATTTTGATATCATTTCCTCATAAGAAATCAAGCCGTTTGAATACAGTTCAATAAGATAGGTATCCAGGGTCTTCATTCCGTATTTAGCACCTGTCTGTATATCAGAAGTAATACGATATGTTTTATTTTCACGTATAAGATTACTAATTGCAGGGGTTGTAATCATAACTTCAAAAGCAGCAACACGCCCTTTTCCATCAGCACGGGGAATTAAAAGCTGTGAAATCACGGCAACAATTGATGAAGCAAGCTGAGTTCTAATCTGTTCCTGCTGATGAGAAGGAAAAGCATCGATAATACGGTCAACAGTCCGGGCCGCTCCTGTTGTATGCAATGTCGAAAACACAAGGTGTCCAGTTTCCGCAGCAGTTATGGCTGCTTCCATTGTTGCAAGGTCACGCATTTCACCAACGAGAACAACATCGGGATCCTGACGCAGGGCTCGAATAAGTGCTTCATGAAAAGACGGCACATCAACACCTACTTCACGTTGTGTTATAATCGAACGTTTGTGGTCGTGATAATATTCAATAGGATCTTCAATAGTTATAATGTGAGCGGACCTGTTTTCATTGATATAATTAATCATTGTAGCCAATGTGGTTGACTTACCTGAACCGGTAGGTCCTGTCACAAGTACAAGTCCACGAGGTTTATAAAGAAGCTCGGTAATCCGGGGCGAAAGTCCGATTTCTTCAAAAGTCATTAATTTATTCGGTATTTGACGCAATACAACGCCATAGACACCTTTTTGCCTGAAAGCGGATACACGAAAACGGGCCTTATCACCATATGCAAATCCAAAATCCACACCCCCAACAGTTTCTACCTTTTGACGATGGAAATCAGACGTAATCGCTTTCATTAAAGCTTCTGTATTCTCAGGTTTTAAATTCTCTTCGCTTAACGATACTAATTCTCCGTGCACTCGTAACGTAACCGGTCTTCCAACTGTAATATGAATATCAGAAGCACCGTGTTCAATACATGCCTTTAATATTTCACTCATTTCCATATTGTTTTTCTCCTTTAATGAGCGCATCACTTAGCGAATAACGTGATGCTAAGTGATATGCGCAAATTTAATCCCGCACCCAGCTATATACTATTTAAAATCGCTAGGATTTTTTCGCCTTTTAATTATTTTTTTTACAAAATTATATATTTATCCCACCTAGTGCGGGACAAATTCTACAAACAATTCAAATCTAAAGCATTTACCAAATTTTCTCTTTACTCAATGTCGCTTTGTGTGACCCGGATAACTTCTTCCAATGTCGTGATTCCTTGAAAAGCTTTTCTTAAACCATCTTCACGAAGAGTACTCATACCGCACTGCCGAGCCCTCTCCCTGATAATATTACTCGATACTTTTTTATAAATAAGTTCGCAAATTTCATCATTCAGCACCAGTAGCTCAAAAATCGCAACCCGTCCAAGGTATCCAGTATGAGAACACCGGTCACATCCGCGGCCCTGATAGAAAGAGATGTCTTTGATTCCTTCAGGTTTAATTTTCAAAAATTCAATTACTTCATTCTTTGGTTTGACCTGTTCTTTACAATGAGAACAAATCTTTTTAACGAGACGTTGAGCTAAAATCGCACGCACCGCAGATGCAACTAAATACGATTTAACCCCCATATCAACCATCCTCGTAATTGCACCCGCCGCATCATTTGTATGCAGTGTTGAAAAAACAAGATGGCCGGTCAAAGAAGCTTCTATAGCAATATTTGCAGTCTCTAAATCACGTATTTCACCGATCATGATAACATTTGGTGCCTGACGCAGAATTGCTCTCAAGCCTGAAGCAAAGGTGAGTCCTATGGACGGTCTCACGTGTACTTGGTTGATACCGCGTAGTTGATATTCAACAGGATCTTCCACCGTTATAATTTTACGATTTGGTTTATTGATAGAATGCAATGAGGTATATAAAGTCGTGGTTTTACCTGAACCTGTAGGTCCTGTAACCAAAATAATTCCATTCGGAATATTTATTAAATGCTGAAATTCTTTTTCATCTTGCTCAGAAAAACCTAATTCGGAAAGGTCAAGAAGAAGCTGCTGCCTATCAAGAAGACGCAGCACTACACTTTCACCGTATAATGCCGGCAATGTAGAAACACGCACATCCACATCACGTCCTTTAATCTGTAACTTAATGCGCCCGTCCTGCGGGAGACGTTTCTCAGCGATATCTAATTTGGCCATAATTTTCAAGCGTGAAATAACCGAACCCTGTAATGTCTTAGATGGTCCAGGTACTTCACGGAGCACTCCGTCTATTCGGTAGCGTATTCTTACCCTATCTTTAAGAGGCTCAACATGAATATCACTGGCTCTCCTCTTTGAAGCCTCAAGTATTATACGGCTTACCAATTGTATAACCGGGGCTTCTTCATCCCCTACTTCTTCCCCTTCGGCTTTTAAGGCATTTACCAATTCCGAATCAACCTCAACACCAGTTTGAGCCTCTTCTTTGGTAAATGAGGCCCAAGACTGTTTATCTCCTTGATAATACCTTTTAATTGCCTTTTTGATTTCACCTTCTTCAGCTATTACCCCTTTAATATCCTTTTCTAAAAATACCCTCAAATCATCAAGCGCAATAAGATTTAGGGGGTCAGACAATGCCACCTTAAAAACATTATTATCATAACCAAGCGGAATAAGGTTATATTTTTTACATAAATCAAGCGGAACAAGCTTTATGACATCAGGAGAAATACTTGCTTGGGATATTTCAACAAACTCCAACCCTTGCTGCTCGGCCAAAACCCGCGCAATTTTCTCAGGAGAAGCATAACCGAGTTTAATTAGAATTTTACCTAATTTCTCCCCGGTTTTCTCCTGAACCAATAATGCTTCTTTCAATTGGTCATTATTAATTAAGTTCGACTGAAGAAGCACTTCTCCTAATTGGACATTTTTAGGTTCCATATATATAAATTTTGTTATTTGCCCTATATATATTATAGTCTATTTAGTTATGTATCGACCAAAATAGTTAAAAGTTTAAGACTTAACTAAAAAGGAGAATTCTTTTATTTGTAGTAAGTTATTTTAATATAGATGCTTACGGTCATATAAATATAATTACATATCCCTTTAATGAGGTCAAGCCATGCAGAAAAATTGTAATTATTTAGCCGATTGAGCAGGAGTTAGAATAATACTGTTTTTTGAGGTATTTTCCGGTGAGCAAGATAAGCGAATCTAAATGACTCAAATAGATTTCGATCTTGAAGCTTGAGAGAA
>Ga0164318_10002383_pt1 | contig 17427 bp, 11 predicted proteins | sample GuaBasSedimGuay9_FD_113734 | JGI IMG/M metagenome (GOLD analysis project Ga0164318, IMG submission 113734) | Subseafloor sediment microbial communities from Guaymas Basin, Gulf of California, Mexico - Guay9, Core 4571-4, 0-3 cm | ecosystem: Environmental > Aquatic > Marine > Hydrothermal vents...
ATTGCAACTAACCAGGAGAGAGAAGCTTATATCGTCTGGTATGATCAGATAGATTTTGGGAGACTTTGATAATATCGATGCTAAACTTGCCTATATCATAGATTTTATCCTAAGGTGTAAATAATGTCGCTTATATATTGGTCTCTAACGATGGAGCTTTTGGAAGAGACGCGGTGATGACAAATTTTGCTATTATAGATCCTGGCGGAGATGATTTGCCTACTGAAATGAGGCAGTTGGTAGTTCTAAGGTGACCCGGTACGTGTGAAGATATCGGGTATAATTACTATTCTGCTATATAATCAGAATTTGTTGATAGTACAGCTTGTTAGTGGTCTTGGCTTTCTATGTTAAATATTGGATTTGACTTTTTCAGCCGAGCTATATCTGATGGTTGTTAATAAGATACCTGGAATGATGTTTGTTTTAATTGCCCGGCCTTTGTGAGGTGAGATAGATAAGTTAGGTTCTATGAAGTATAAATAACAGCTTTCATAAGTCTGCTTGTAGGTTCCCTGGTTTGTTAGACTTTTATCACTGAAAGGATAGCGGGAACTGACTGTTAGAAAATTATGTGGTAAGTTCGTGCTGGATTTTTGTAATTTTGTTCGGAAAATTTTTGAGTTTCTATGGGAAGGCGATGAGGAGAAGAGGTATCGTTCCATTTTTGTTTATAGCTTTATTTTTATCGAACTGTGCAGGAATCAGACAGAGCAAACAACAGCAACCTGGAGTTTGTGATATTTCCCCGGATTCGGTGTTTACTTTGGTTCAAACTCTTCCGTCGGATTCTCTTGTACTGCTTGATGTAAGGACGCCGGAAGAATACTCTGAAGGTCATATTTCGGGTGCAGTGAATATTGATTATTATTCCGGAGATTTTGAAGACAGGATTTCCAGGCTTGAGAAACAGAAATTTTACATTGTTTACTGTAGAAGTGGTAGGCGTAGCAAAGCTGCTGTTGGAATTATGATGAAGCTGGGGTTTTCAGATGTGTGTAATATGGAGGGAGGTTTCAGACTCTGGGTTGAGAGAGGGTTTCCATATCAGTAACTCGAGCGACTTATTTATTTTAAATTCGAAGGGGTGATTTTATGAGTGAAGGTTATACTGAAGGAGTTAATACTCTGTTAGGGAATCCTAGAAGAGCGATAGTAAAATTGTCTCTTCCAATGATTGTGGGCATGATAGCTCAGACTGCATATAGTATTGCGGATGCTGTTTGGGTGTCCGGGCTTGGCCCAGAGCCTCTTGCAGCGGTAGGTTTCTTTTTCCCTGTTTACTTTCTTTTGATGTCGCTGGCTGGTGGGATTGGTGTAGGCGCCAGCTCTGCTATTTCGAGAATGATTGGGGCAAAGGATAAAGAATCCGCCGATAAGATCGCTGTCCAATCAATATTGCTTGGAATTTTATTGGCCCTTTTAGTTAGTATTCCTGCGATTCCATTTCTTGAGAGAATTATTTTTTTTCTCGGTGGTGGGGAAATATCCTCGATTACCGCAAGTTATGGCAAAATAATTCTTCTGGGCTCTGTTTTCATGTTTTTCAATTATGTGGCAAATTCGATTTTGCGGGGCGAGGGGAATGCAGGAAAAGCTATGTGGGCAATGGTGATAGGTTCAGGGATAAACATTTTATTTGATCCGGTTTTTATCTATGTGTTCAGACTTGGTATCAGAGGAGCTGCTTGGGCGAGTGTTGTTTCTATGTTTATTGTTTCGATTCTTTTCATCTATTGGCTATTTTTTGAGCAAAAGACCTATGTCAGTATTAATCTAAAAGATTTGGGTTTTACAGTGGAGGTATTGCGGGAAATTTTTTCTGTTGGTATTCCTTCCTCCGTTATGCAGATGATAAATTCTGTTTCGATGTTTCTTATAAATGTTGTGGCAATAAGAGCAGGGGGGACCGATGGAGTTGCTGTATTCACTTCTGGGTGGAGGATTGTTACTGTTGGAACGTTGCCGATGATGGGAATGGCAATGGGAGTTACAGCAGTTACGGGAGCGGCATTTGGTGCACGGGATTCGAAAAAGCTGGAGCAAGGATATTTTTTTGCAATCAAGATGGGACTGGTGATTGAGATTATAATGGGATTGCTTATTTTTGCCTTTGCCAGGTATATTTCGGTTATTTTTACATATGCTGAACAAACCAGGCGTATCAGCGAGGATCTTATCCACTTTCTGAAGGTGATGGCATTGTTTCTCCCATTTGTTCCTCTCGGTATGCTGACATCAGCGATGCTACAGGGTACTAGGCGTGGGTTTTGGGCTCTGGGGATAACACTTACCAGGACGATAGTTCTTAATGTCCCGTTGGCATATCTGTTTGGTATTGTGATGGGTATTGGCTCTCCTGGAGTCTGGTGGGGGATTGTATGCGGGAATGCAATTGCGGGTTTAATAGGGGTAACTTTGGGGATAATAACGACAGCAGAGTATAAAAAGAAGCTGAGCAGGAGAGTGGCTTTTTTATGATTAGGAGAGGTGGATAGAGATTGTTTGAATTGAAGGAGAAGGCTTTTGGAATATGTTCCTGAACGTGTTCGAAGATATTGGTTGTATCAGTTTAGATTGGGAAAGGAATATATAATTCCTTTGCTTCAGCAATGGGGAGTGAGGATTAATGGCGCTTTTGTGCTGGATATAGGTTGTGGTCAGGGTGGGGTGGTATGTGCTTTTGCAGAAGCTGGTGCGAGATGTATAGGATTAGAGCTGAAATCTAAAAGAGCGCTCGAGGCGAAGAAATTGATTCCCTGCAAACTGGAGGGAAAGATTGATCTTATTGCGGGTGACTTTTTTGCGTTGCCTTTGAATCTGAATGGTCGATTTCCCGATATAATACTTTTAAGGGATGTTTTTGAGCATCTAAGTGATAAAGGGAGTGCCTTGAGGCAGCTTAAAAAGTTAATGGGGTTTGATACGCGGTTGTTTGTGACGTTTCCTCCTTTCTGTTCAGCTTTTGGAGGGCATCAGCAGATGCTGCGTAGCTTTTTGAAGTATATTCCTTATTTTCATGTTTTTCCTGAACCTTTATGGGACGTTGTGCGAGAAATTGCAAGGCAGTGTGATGCTAACTTTCCATTTTTCAAAGAAATAGAAAGGTTGAGAGCGAACCCTACTCTCGTAGGACGATTCAGAAGAATGCTAAAAGGCAGTGGGTTAAGAGTGGTTAAAGAGCGATATTATTTGATACGCCCGAGTCACCATTTGCGTTATGGCTTGCCTGTTGTTCATGGAGGTATCCTGGGGAAAATCGGAGGGATAAGAGAATTTGTTGTGACCGGAGCTTTTTTTCTGATTGCAAGAAGAGATGGATAAAAAGTTTTATGAAAGGAATCGTTTACAAACTTTTTCTAAAAAACTCTTGGATTTAAAAACTTAGTTTGTAAATTGCTTACCAAAAATTTTGGTTTGTTATGAAGAAAAAATTACTTATAGTAGAATCACCTTCAAAAGCGAGAACCATAAAAAAATACCTTGGCTCTGAATTTAACGTTCTGGCATCGGTTGGGCATATTAAAGACCTGCCGGAGAAAGAGTTTGGGGTGGATATAGCCAACGATTTCAAGCCGAAGTATGTGACAATCAGGGGAAAGAGAAGTGTTATTAAAAAGCTAAGGGAGGCAGCGAAGGCTTCTGAGTCAGTTTTTTTAGCGACTGATCCGGATAGAGAAGGTGAAGCGATAGCATGGCACATCTCCAATGAAATAAAAGGAAACAATCAAAATGTTTTTAGGGTGCTTTTTAATGAAATCACTAAAGATGGGGTGAGGCAGGGTTTAAAGAATCCTCGGGGGATAGATTTAAATCTTGTGAATGCTCAGCAGGCCAGACGGGTTCTTGATAGAATCGTTGGATATCAGGTCAGTCCGTTTTTATGGAAGACCCTATATTCAGGCCTGAGTGCTGGTAGAGTTCAGTCGGTAGCTCTTCGTTTGATCTGCGAGAGGGAAGAAGAAATAGAGAACTTTGTCCCTCAGGAATACTGGGAGATAGAAGCTGAGTTTCGAACTGCTGATGATATAGTTTTGAATACGAAATTGATAAAAATTGGGGGCAAAAAATTCAAGATAGACAATGAAGCTTCTGCCATAGAACATATTGAAAAGATAAAAAAAGAAAAGTTTTTGATAGATTCTATTGAGGTTAAGAGACTGAAGAGGACTCCTCCAGCACCTTTCACCACAAGTACACTTCAGCAGGAGGCGACGCGAAAGTTTCGTTTCTCTCCTTCCCGGACGATGAAGATTGCCCAGGAGCTTTATGAAGGGGTTGATATTGGAGGTTCCCCTGTCGGGTTAATTACTTATATGAGAACGGACTCTGTGCGTATAGCGAGCGAGGCGGTACATAGAGTAAGAAAGTTCATAGAAGAGAATTTTGGAGATAATTATCTTCCAAAATCGGGCAGACAGTTTAAAAAGAGCAGGCCAACAGTACAGGATGCTCACGAAGCTATAAGGCCTACGGATGTGTATAGAACGCCTGAGTCGATAAAACAGTATCTGACGGATGAGCAGTATAAGCTCTACTCTCTTATATGGTCGCGATTTGTCGGGTGTCAAATGACTCAAGCTCAATATGAACAGACGGTGGTAGATATAAAAGGTGGGGATTACCTTTTTAGATACCAGAAATCAGAGCTTGTTTTTGACGGTTACCTGAGGGTGTATCGGGAAACAAGGGAAGAAACGCTGGGAAGAAGTATTGCTGAGATGGGGGTCAAAGAGGGTGAAAAGGCTATTCTGGAAAGTGTGACTCCTGTTCAAAAATTTACAGAACCCCCTCCAAGATATACTGAGGGGACTTTAATTAGGGAACTTGACAATCTCGGTATAGGAAGACCAAGTACATACGCTACCATTGTGTCGACAATACTGCAGCGGCGGTATGTAGAGAAAAAGAAAGGTGTGCTTTTCCCAACGGAACTTGGTAGAATAGTGAATAATATTCTGGTAAATGGAATGCCCGAGATTTTTAATGTGGATTTTACTGCCAGGATGGAAGAAGAACTCGACCATGTAGAATCAGGACACAAGGATTGGGTAGGAGTTGTAAGAGAATTCTATGGGCCTTTTAAAAAGGCTCTTGATGCTTTAAATGAGAAGCGCCGGGAAATAAAGAGTGAATTGCAGGTATCTACGGATAAAAGGTGTGAGTTGTGTGGGGCACCGATGGTGATCAAGTGGAGCCGTCGGGGGAAGTTTCTTGCCTGCTCAAATTTCCCCAGGTGTAAGAATGCTAAGCCGATTTCAAACGGAGAGGAGGAGAAAACCTGTCCAGTGTGCGGTAGTAAAATGGTTCTACGGGAAGGGAAATACGGAAAATTTTGGGCATGTAGCCGTTATCCGGAGTGTAATGCAACATTGCCTTATTCTTTGAATATAAAATGTCCAGAGGAAGGATGCGATGGAGAGATAATAGAAAGAAGAACTTCAAAGGGGCGGATTTTTTATGGGTGTTCTAAGTACCCTGATTGTAAATTTTCCAGCTGGTATGAGCCGTTTGATATGACATGCCCAAATTGTGGTTATGGGATTCTTGAAAAAAGAAATGATAGAAGAGGGGGTAGCTATCTCTATTGCCCAAGGTGTAAATCAAAGTTTAATGAGGATTCTGGTTGATTAGAAAAGGAGGTGAAAGTGGCAGGTAGTAATGACAAAAGCCTGATGGAAAAGGTTGTTTCGCTATGTAAAAGGAGGGGATTTGTTTTTCAATCGAGTGAAATATATGGTGGACTCAGTAGTTGCTGGGATTATGGTCCTCTTGGGGTTGAATTAAAGAAAAATATAAAGGATTTCTGGTGGCATAGTGTTGTTGTTTCCCGGGAAGACGTTGTTGGAATGGATGCTGCAATAATTATGCATCCAAAGGTGTGGGAGGCTTCTGGTCATGTTAAGCATTTCCATGATCCTCTGATTGACTGTAAGAATTGTAAGGCAAGGTTCAGGGAAGATGAAGCTGTTTTTTATTTTAAATGCAGTGTGTGTGGATATAGTTTTACCATCAGAGATAAAAGAATTATCCCCGATAGGGAATTTGCTGATAAGATTGCTGAAGAAGACCTAAGAGGGGAGCCGTATCATTATAAAGGAACTGACTGTCCTTTATGTGGTGCAAAAAAGGCCATTAAGATTGAGAAATTAGCATGCCCTGAATGCGGCAGTGGAGATCTGTCTTCCCCCAGGCAGTTTAATCTGATGTTTAAAACCCACTTTGGTCCCACGATGGATTCTGCTTCTATTGTATATCTTCGTCCTGAAACAGCGCAGGGGATTTTTGTTAACTTTGATAACGTTCTTACTACTTCTAGGGCTAAACTTCCATTTGGGATCGCTCAAATAGGCAAAGCCTTCAGAAATGAAATAACCACTGGTAATTTTATCTTTCGCTCCAGAGAATTTGAGCAGATGGAACTTGAGTATTTTGTAAAACCGGAAGAGGCTGAGAAGTGGTATGAGTATTGGATAAACGAAAGGCTTGAGTGGTATAAAAAGCTTGGCATCAGGCCAGAAAATCTCAGGCTGAGGGAACACGAAGAGGATGAGCTGGCTCACTATGCAAGGGCATGTACCGATATTGAATATAAGTTTTCTTTTGGATGGGCAGAGCTCGAAGGTATTGCTGATAGACAGACATATGACCTGGATCAGCACATAAAGGCAAGTGGTAAAATGCTTGCATATTATGAAACAGAAACCAAAAAGCATATAGTCCCGGCTGTTGTAGAGAGTTCTGCCGGGGTTGACAGGACTTTTTTGACTGTGATTCTTGATGCATACTGGGAGGATGAGGAGCATGATAGAGTTGTTTTGAGGTTAAACCCTAAGATAGCTCCCATTAAAGTTGCTGTCTTTCCTTTGGTGAACAGGGATGGAATGCCAGATGTCGCCAGAAAGATTTATGAAGAGATAAAAACTCACATGCCAGCTTTTTACGATCAGAGCGGTTCGATTGGAAGGAGATACAGGAGGCAGGATGAAGCAGGTACCCCTTTTGCTATAACAGTTGATTCTCAGACGCTTGAAGATAGGACGGTAACAATAAGGGATAGGGATTCGCTCCGGCAGATAAGAGTTAATATTGATAATGTGGTTGAAGTTCTGAAAGAGAAGATAGAAAAAGGGTGGGGTGAGTAGGAGGTAAGGTATTCGCGTAAAGCGGGATGTAGTTTTAAAAGATTACACAATGGCAAGGATAGGGGGGCCAGCCCGATACTTTATCGAGGTTGAATCAGAGGAAGATGTCAGAGAAGCGATCGTTTTTGCAAAAGAAAAAAAACTGTCTATCAAAGTGATAGGGGAAGGAAGCAATATTCTCTTTTCTGATGAAGGTTTTGATGGCGTGGTTTTGAAGAATTGTATGGGTAAGTTCGATTACTCTTTTGAAAGGGACAAATGCATTGTGACTGCTGATGGGGGTATTGTTTTTGATGAGCTTGTTCAGTGGACGATTATAAAAGGTCTGGGGGGGATAGAGTGTTTATCCTGGATTCCGGGTACTGTAGGGGCTGCTCCTGTGCAGAATGTTGGAGCCTATGGCCAACAGGTTTCAGATGTGATAAAGGAAGTATGGGTTGTTGAATTAGAAACGGGTAGGATGGACATTTTAGAGAAAAGGGAGTGTCAGTTTGGATATAGAGATTCTATATTTAAAAGAGATTTTTATGGAAAATATATGATATTGAGGGTTGTTTTTGAGTTCAGAAAATTTGAGGGTGTACGGATAGATTATAAACCTCTTGCAAGCTACCTTTTTTCCCATTATGAACCTTGGGATATAGATTTAAATACAATTAGGATGGCCATTTTTGATTTAAGGATGAGAAAGGGAATGATTCCAGGAGTTGGGGAATGTGATTTTGGTACAGTGGGCTCTTTTTTTATAAATCCCGAGGTAAATGAAGATAAATTGAATTACTTGAAAAACAGATATGATGACGTGCCAAATTATAGTTTGGGTAAAGGTAGATATAGAATTCCTGCCGCATGGCTAATTGAAAAAGCTGGTTTCAGCAAGGGGTATAGGTGCGGAAATGTGGGAATATCTCCTTATCATGCGCTGGCTTTGATAAGTTATGGGGGAACAAGAAAAGAATTAATGAATTTAGCTTGTAGGATACAGGATGCAGTTTGGTCTAACTTTGGAGTTAGACTGGAGATAGAGCCTGATGTGGTTCAAGAGTAGGGGCAGTAATTTTTTTGTTTGCTGTGCAGGATGACTGAAAATATAGTAAGCAAACTTTTGGAACTTAGCCTTGTAATAGAGGGAAGGATTTTTTATATTAAATATAAATAGCTATTTTGTCAAGGGGCAAGGTAAGGGCATTTAAGAAAGGGGTAACAGAATGAAACTGTTAAAAAGCTTTGGTCGTCGCCTATTTGTAGTGCTGATTCTAATATTCTGGACTAGTTTCCTTTTTGCGATTGATGAGTCCAGGGTAAAGGAGTTTTATCTTGATAATGGTTTGAAGGTGATAACCTATGAGATGCATGCTGCTCCGATTATCTTCTCCTGCCTGGTGTACGATGTTGGTTCCAAGTACGAGCCGTTCGGTCAGACGGGAATTTCTCATATTGTAGAACATATGATGTTTCAGGGAACAAAGAGATTCCCCAAAGGGGTTATTGCTGATCTTATTGCCTCAAATGGTGGGGTTTTTAATGCTTATACGAGCACAGATGTTACTGTTTACTATGAGCTTTTGCCCAAGAATAGAATTGATCTTGCACTTGATATAGAGTCTGAAAGAATGTATAAATGCGTTTTCGACCCTCAGGAATTTGAAAGAGAGAAAAAAGTGATTATAGAAGAACGAAAGATGAGAGTTGATAATAATCCTAAAGGTTTAAGGATGGAGGAGCTGAATACACTTTTATATAAATGTCACCCGTATAGGAATCCTGTGATAGGATGGATGGAGGATATAGAACGGATTACAAGGGATCAGGCATATGCTTATTATAAAAAGTATTATACTCCCAATAATGCAACTCTTGTTCTTGTAGGTGATTTTGATACAAATGAGATGCTTAAAAAGGTTAAAAAGTACTATGGCAGAGTTCCGAAGGGGCCAAAGCTTGAGGAAATGAATTTTTATAGATTGGATTTTCATGGTAAGAGGATTTTAGAATTTACTCATCAGGATATAACGGATAAGAGTTTAGGGCTTTACTTTAAAGCTCCTCCCCGATTTAGTAAAGATGGTCCAGCTCTTTATGTTGCTGGGCGGATTTTGTGTAGAAAAGCTGCAACTTCCAGATTATATAAAAGGCTTGTGACAGAAGAAAGACTTTGCCAGGTAGTAGCAGGCGGTTTGAGATTTAGCAAAGACCCTTCGGTATTTGTTATATCTGCGGTATTATTTCCTGATAAAGACTTCGATACTGTGGAAAAGATAATCTGGGAAGAGATAGACAGTATGGCTACCTATCCTGTGAGTGACTATGAGTTGCAGAAGATTAAAAATCATATCGTTTTTGATGAGCTTACGAGTGATCAATATCCAAGTGAAGTAGGTAATCGGTTAGCGGTTTATGACAACTATTTTGGATGGAGGAATATAAACAGATGGGATAGTTTGATAGTTAGTGTGAATAAAGAAGATATAATGAGGGTTGTTAGAAAATATTTCGATAGGAAGAATCATGTAGTGTGTTATACTCTTCCAAAGGACTCCTCTCGTAGTAGTGGAAAAGGAGAGGAGAAGAAGTTGAAGGAGCCAGAGGAAGAAATGGCTTCGTCTGGGGAAGTTACAGAGGGGATAACAGGCATTAAAGTGAGAAGAAAAGATACAAAATCTCTTTTGGAGAAGGTACTGCGTATATTCAAAAAGGACGTAATGGAGCTTTATACTCCTACTCTTGATGATATAATAGCACCCAATCCTATTGCTCCCCTTGTTGATTCCCTTGTTCTAAGGAATGGTGTCAAGGTTTATTATATCGAACAGCATGATTTTCCAACAGTGTATTTGCTCGGATTTATACCAACTGGAAGGCTAGTTGAGAATGAAAAGAACCCTGGAATAAGACAGTTTGTAGAGGCTATGATTCATAGAGGTACGAAGAGCCGCACATATGATGAAATTATAGAGGAAAAATCTTTTGTACCCTATCAGCTTAAGGTTTCTCAGAGTTGGGAGAATATTTCTATACAGGGTTACTCATTGAAGAAAGATGCAGGGAAAATGTTTAGACTGGCTTACGAGTATCTGGCTGAGGCAAATTTCCCTGAGTCGGAAATGGATAAGATCAGAAGAAAATTGATTGTGAAGGCTAAGAATTTTAAGAAGACCGATGCCATGAAGGCCTTTTATTCGATGTATGAGTCGGTTTTTGAAGGACATCAATATGGCCTTCCTTATGCAGGTTTACCGGAAGTGTATGAAAAGCTAACCCGTGATGATTTAATAAGGTTTTATAAGAAATATTACTCTCCTGACAGATTAAAGTTAGTGGTTGTGGGTGATTTTGATAGAAAGTGGTTAGAAGAAGAATTGAATAAAACAATTGGAGGATGGATCAATCCCTCTGGAGATAAAAATGTGGAATTCCAGAGGATAAAACCTATAAAGGGGAAACACGTATTTGTATTTTCAAATCCTGATTATAAACAATGTCGTATAGACATAGCATTTAATACAGTTGAAGGCGGTATAACCGTTCGTAACCCTGATTTGGAAGCTCTTAAGCTTCTGGAATATATTCTTTGTGGTAATTCCCTTACATCCAGAATGGGGAGAAAATTAAGAGATGAGCAGGGGCTATGTTACAATATCTCGAGTAACCTGTGGGTTAGAATACATGGAGGATATTGGAATATAAGAACATTTGTTGACGAAGCGAATGCAGTTAAGATGATAAGAGGAATATTTGAGGAGATAAGGAAGGTTCAAACCGAAGGTGTGACAGAGAGTGAATTACTTGATGCAAAAGCGAGGAAGCTCAGTCTTTTGCCCTTTTGGATAAGAACATTGGATGACGTTGGAGTAAATGTATATGAGATGCTAAAATATGGGCGTCCTCTGGATTATTTTGATCGCAAAGCAGAGAGAATCAGAGCAGTTACGCTCGATGACATTAAACGAGTAGCCAACAAATATCTTGATACGGAGAACTATATAATAGCGGTATCTGGAAATTTGCCTGAGGATGCCCTGGATGAGTTCAAATAATTTAATGAAGGGCAGTATGGTAAGGGATGTTTTATTAGTTGTAGTTGTGATTTTTACTTTGCACTGTCTTGTTGCTGGTGCCTCAATATCAGGAAAAGTGCAGGATCAAATAGATCGCTCTCACATTAGCGGGGCGCTTGTGGTTCTGGTAAAGGAAGGTGATCCTCAGTTTCAAAGGTCAACTCTTACCAATGAAGATGGCTATTTTAGGTTCGTTGACGTGGGGTACGGAATATATAATATAGAGGTTGTGAAGGATGGGTATTTTAAGAATATTCTCTTTGACCTGGAGGTTGAAAAGGATATAAACTATAGTATTACTATTAAGTTGTTAAAGAATGAAAAGGGAGAACCTGGCGAGTATTGTTTTCTGCTTGGTAGCATTGAAGTAAGGGCTGCGACAAAGGATATAATACCCGAAGAGCTTTCTACAACTCGCAAGATAACTTCCGGGGAGATAGAGCACATGCAGGCTTCCAGTCTTGGTGATGTGCTGTTTTTAGTCCCGGGAATTGAAAAGTCAAGGACGCCGGGTCTCTCGAGGCCTACGAAGGTAGGGATTCGTTCTGTTGTGGTTGGTTCGGGTGATGTCGATGCGATAGAATCCTTTGGGACCACTATAATCGTTGATGGGAATGAGCTTACTAATGATGCGAACGCCAAGTGGCGTGGCGAAATGGGGACCTCAGGGATAGATTTGAGAGGTATACCTGCGGATAATATCAAATCCGTTGAGGTTATAACCGGTATACCCTCTGTCGAATATGGTAATTTTGCAAATGGTATTATAAAGGTTGAGACCAAGTCGGGATATATAACTCCCAAACTGAAGATAAAGATTAATCCGGATACCAAGACTGCGAGTTTTTCCTCGGGGTTTAAATTTGCAAAGGCGGTTCTGGACTATCATATTAATTACGGTTATAGTGAGAGAGATTTGAGAAAAGAGGGTGATGAATTTCATAGAATTTACCTTTCCAGCAATTACTCCAGGAAGTACTTCGATGATAAATTAAACATTAAGCTCAACGGGAAATATACAAAATTAATTGACAATGAAGAGCCGACTGACATCTACAAAATGAAGAATTATAATCAAGGCTATCGTGCCTCAGGTAATTTGATGTTCGATTATGTTAAGGATAGAGATAATGTTTTATCGGGTTTTATTAACCTGGATTTAAATAGGAAGAAGTATTACAGGGAAAGATGGGTTGCGGAGCAAATAGTTTATAATGACTCGATTTACCCGGGTTATATTGGTAAGTTGCAGGAAATAGGTAAAGAGTGGCAACTAACAATGAAATTTAAAAAAGAGAGATGTATCAGACTTTCGGAATTTACTCATAGACTGCTAAGTGGATTTGAATTTGATTATCAGAGGAATACGGGACCTGGTTTAATAATAGATTCTGTGTTTAACTATTATGGAGCGTATAGTGAAAGAAGATCTTATTCATTTAAAGAATTTGAGCCGCTGTCCCGTTATACTGCTTATATTGAAGATAACATAACTGGTAGGGTTGCTGGGAAAAAGTTTGAGCTGATGGCAGGTTTGAGATATGATGTGTTCAATCCAGGAGCTTTGAGCTTGAGTAGAGGTTTGTTTGAGGATAAGCATGGAGAGTTTCTTTCGCCCCGGTTTAATTTTAGATTGTTTGTAACTGATGGTTTCAGGATAAGGTTTGGTGCTGGTCGTAGTGTGAAGTCTATTTCTCTGGCCTATATTTATAAACCTCCGGCGTATTTTAAGTATCAGAAGGATACCACTGTTGTTGAGGAAGTTCAAATTCAACGCAATCCTAATCTGAAGGCGTACTCTGTTGATAAAGCAGAAGTTTCTTTGGATTGGAAGTTGAAGGATTTAGTTGGATTTTCTTTAACGGGATATTTTACCAGTTCCAATAACAGACCAGCCGGACAAAACTATCCGTGGGGGTATGAGCAAAACCCTGATACTATTACGTCTAAATCTTACTCGATATACAAGAACTTGGGCTGGATAAGGTCAAGCGGTGTAGAGCTTACTATGAGAACAAAGAGAGTAGGTGGGTTTCAATACAACCTGAACATCACATACAGATTTTCAAAAACAGGAAGAAAAGGACTTACATATGATTCCAGCCCGGATACATCCTGGGAAGAGATATGGTATAAGCCCCCGGTTAGCTGGCGAGAGAAAGTCATTATTGATCATAGCTTGACCTATGTTAGTAATCGCTTAGGGGTCTGGATTACTTTTGATGTTCAGCATATTCCTTTGGAGCATAAGAAAACAGTTTACAGATCTAACTCTACGTATCTGGAGGTTGATGGGATACCAAGGTTATTTTATCAAGGGATGTCTTATCCATATTACTGGGAAAATTTTGTGTATTCCTACACGCCACACTGGATTTTTAACTTCAGGATAACCAAGTCGATTTCTGTTAATACGGAGATGTCTATATATATCAATAATGTGTTTGATGATCGTGGAATTTATAGGGAGCCCTATCAGGGTTATGTGTATGAGTTAAATCCACCCATTTACTACGGGCTGGAGATAAGTACGCAGTGGTAATGGAGAGTTCTGTTGGCAGGATAGGGATACTTGTTTTGCTGGTGTTGTTTATAGTGATTGGGTGTAGTCGGGAGAAGCCGACTGTGTATGATGGTAGTTTTGGACTAAGATTGTATGTTACCTATGAGGGTAAACCAGCGGTAGGTTTGGCTGTATTTTTGGAGCCTGTTGATTTTGTTGCCAAAATATGTTCTGATACGACCGATAGTTCTGGGCTTGTAGAGTTCGATGATCTTTTGTTTTCGCAGTATAGAGCGTATGTATCAACGGAAATGTATTTACCATCCGACGTTCACCCTGGAGAACTTGATACTATAAGTGTTATTGGTAATATTGTAATATATCCTACAAGTAATTTTGTTGTTGATTCTATTGGTTTGATTTCGTCAGGAGCTGAGCCGGGTTTAAAAATAAATGAGCTTTATACGGTAGGACCTCCGAATGACTTCTTCTATTATTTTGATCAGTTTATTGAACTTTATAATTCTTCTACGGATACAGTTTATCTTGATGGAATGATAGTTTGCAGGATGGGAGATGAGGGAATAAGGGATGTGACTTATATATTCCAGTTTCCCGGTGAGCCTCTGGTAGGTCGGGAATATCCGGTGCCACCCGGGACGTTTGTGGTACTTGCTGTAGATGCGATAGACCATAGGGAGATAGTGCCGCAAAGTATAGATCTCTCAAATGCAGATTGGGAATTTAAAAATAGCAGGGATTTTGGAGATGTGGACAACCCTGACGTTCCCAATATTGATAACATTTTAGAGGGGCATACACGGGATTTTTCAATGAATCTTGTTTCTGAAGTTGTTTTAATAGCGGATGGATCTGATGCTGTTTATATTGATGGGATTGATCCAGAAACTGTTATAGACTGTGTGGAATATTCTTCCAACCCTAATCATATTAAAGAGATAGAAAAGTTTCTTGACATGGGTTTTTGTGGCGTTGGGATGCAGCGTTACAGCAGCCAGTCGAGAGAAAGAATAAAAGCAGGATTTGACACAAACAATTCAACTGTGGATTTTGAAGTGATTCCTTTTCCAACTCCTGGGTATCAGCATGAGTAGATTAAAAAAAGAAATGAGTTTTAGAGCGTTTTGTGAGTTTTTAGTTGGGCTTATTATTTGGGTGATTCTGGCTGGTTGTGCTAAAGATAGGCCCACTGGATATGATGGGAATCTCGAGATAAATTTATACGTAACGTACTTGGATTCTCCAGCGGTGTTTTTACCTGTGTACCTGACGCCGGTTGATTTCAAATATGGTGTTTACGTAGATACAACCGATTCTAATGGTTTGGTTACATTTACAGGATTATTGTTTTCTCAATATAAAGCTAAAGCAGTTGCTGATCTTTATTTGCCGTCTGAGGTGCATCCCGGTCAGTTTGATACGATAAGTGTTATAGGTAGTAAGGTTATTGTCCCCAGTGGAAATGTAGTTGTTGATTCGCTGAAAGTTATGGCCTCAGGGGCGGAGCCGGGTTTAAAAATAAATGAGCTTTATACGGTAGGGCCTCCGAACGACTTCTTCTATTTTTATGATCAGTTTATTGAGCTTTATAATTCTTCTGCGGATACGGTTTATCTTGATGGGATGGTAGTTTGCCGAATGGGGAGTGAAGGCTTAAAGAGCGTGACATATATATTTCAATTTCCTGGAGAGCCCCTTGTGGGGAGGGAATATCCTGTCCCACCTGGTTCCTTTGTAGTACTTGCTCAAGATGCAATAGACCATACTCAAATTGTTTCTGGAAGCGTGGATTTAACAGGCGCAGATTGGGAATTTAAGAATAGCCTTGATTTTGGTGATCCTGACAATCCTGATGTTCCAAATATTGATAATATAGAAGTGGGGCATACGCTTGATTTCATGATAGCTCTTACGTGTGATGTTGTTTTGATAGCAGATGGTTCTGATACTGAGTATATAGATGGGATTGATCCTGAAACGGTAATAGATTGTGTTGAGTACGCTTCAATTTCAACGCACATAAAAGAAATAGAGAAGTTTCTTGATATGGGCTTTGCCGGGGTGGGACAGAAAAGGTATAGTGGAACGTCTCTTGAGAGGATAAAAGCAGGTTTTGATACAAACAATTCAACTATCGATTTTGAAATAATTCCTCACCCAACCCCGGGATATCAACATTAGGGTGTTTATATGAGGAGAGTAAGTCTTATCTTTTTGCCACTTTTTTTCTTTTCTGTTGTCCTGGGATATGACAGTAAGCTCAGATTTGAGCAACCAATTCCATTCACACAGAGCTATGAGAGATTGTTTGGTTATGAAAATAATCCAGTGCTTTATGCAGATTGGTTTGGCAAGAGCAAATACTTTTTTGGTGTTAGTGCTGGTAGATTTCTGAATGATTTTAGACGGACTTATGATCCGCGTGAGACCAGGAATTATGCTCTTGTGTATGATAATTTGAAGTGTTTAAGTGAAAGACATTTGATTGCCACTTCGGTTTCTTATTATAGGTCAGATCTTTTGAAACAGTACAGGTCTTTGGAAAAGGCTTTTTATGATAATTATTTTTCGATAATCGATACCACAGTTGGAAATTTCGTCTATGATGGTCCTGTTCTTACTTTTCTTGATGTCTTCATGCCTGCAACACATGTTTATGCAGGGTTTTTGGTTAATTATGGAGTTGAGAGAGGGTTGAAGGATGTTTTTACAAAGTGTGAGACAATAGCGAGAAATTTTGATGTCTCCTTTGGTGCTGGATTAAAGCTTAGGAGGTTGTTTATATCCGCGTATGGTCGGTACTTGAGTAATCAAAGGAAGTACGAAGCAGTTAAAGAGTATCAAGATGCAAATGTTAGCACTTTTTATGGATTCAATGTTTTGAGGATTGAGAGTCCCCGTACAACAGTCAGGAAGAATTACTATTCTGAGGGGTATGAGTTTGGCAGTCACTGCAAGATTAAAGGCAAAGCAGGAAATAGCATTAGTATTTCTTTCACGCGGGGTAGTAGGTATTCGGATATTGAGGTTGGGAGTCCTTCTAAGCCGTTGGAGCGTGGATATTGGGTAAGGAATGGGGACGTTCTGGAGGCTTTGATTAGAAAACGGGTGTTGAGCTGGGGTGATTTTGAAATTTACTATAGATTTTCTTCCTTCGAGGATTGGGCAGAATCCTCAGAGTATCACGTCGTGATTTTGGAAAATGGTGAAAAGTATAATTTTCTGGGAGCAGGCATAAAAGTTACTCCATCGAATAAGCTGTCCTTCGTTTTAAGGCTGGGATATGGAGAAAAAAATGTTGATTATAGAGAATATAATTCCGGGTTTGAATTTGCAGATAAATTGCAAGAGGAACGATTTCTATTTTCTACCGGTTATAAATTGAATCAATTATATCGATTGAAATGTGAGGGTGAAATTTCACACTTTGAGCCATACTTTTACTGGGATTGTAATGAAATGGAAAGTTGTGGATTCGAATTAGGTATTGAAAGATTGACTATTTATGGTTATAGTGGGGTGAGTGTTGGCGTTTTGCAGACTTCTCCTGTAGGTTTAGATGATAATATAAAGTCTTTTAAAGTAGAATTTACTTTGTCAAAATGAAAAAGGAGGGCAAGATGAAAAAGTTTGTGCTTTGTTTTTTGAGTTTGGTATTTGTCTTTGGGTTTGTAATGGCCCAAGAATGGCAAGTTGTAAA
>Ga0164318_10002384_pt1 | contig 17426 bp, 13 predicted proteins | sample GuaBasSedimGuay9_FD_113734 | JGI IMG/M metagenome (GOLD analysis project Ga0164318, IMG submission 113734) | Subseafloor sediment microbial communities from Guaymas Basin, Gulf of California, Mexico - Guay9, Core 4571-4, 0-3 cm | ecosystem: Environmental > Aquatic > Marine > Hydrothermal vents...
CGCAAAAATATCTCGGCGAAGACCCGGCGCTGTTCGGCGCGAACACCTCCGAGACGCACCAACTCCAGTGTCGCCACGACCAACGCCACAACCTCTTCAGGATCGGTTCGGGTGTCCAGATGGCGAAGGAGAGGCATCAATTTGCTCTGATGAACCGTGTCATAGAGTTCCCGCATCTTGTCCTGGACCTTGAAACGTAAAGGCGTCACCTGAAGAGGTGGCGGGTGAGCCGCCGCAAAACGGTCCATGACCTCAAGGTAGGTCCTCGCCAGAACCCTGAGGTCGACATCTTCCCAATCCAACTCCAAGTCGCCACCGAGATCCTGGACTCCGATATTCGGTTCCCAAAGGCATCGTCGTACGACATCAGCATCGTAGAGATACTCTGCAACCTCTTTGACGCGTCTGTACTCAAGCAGTCGGTCGACAAGTTCCCGGCGAGGATCGTCTTCGCCTCCGTCGGCCGAAGCCTTGGGGAGCAAAGTTCGTGACTTGAGATGCAGAAGCCAGGAGGCCATCCACAAGAACTCCCCCGCCAACTCGAGGTCGAGTCTCTGCATCTGTCTCAAGTACTGATGGTACTGGGAACAAATGCTGGAAATTGGGATGTCGTGAATCGAAAATCTGTTTTTGCGAATGAGATGCAATAGCAGATCCAAGGGGCCATTAAAGTCAGGAACCTCGATCGCCGGGCCGATACCGGTTGTGTCCATAGAAGCCATTCCGCTCACGCGAGCAGTATAACCTGCCGCCCTCCCCAACCCGATGGAACCTTCCCTGACAAAGTAAAACATTTTCAGTCCGCAAACGACCGACTGGGTTAAGATCACATTCAGTATTCCCTATTCTGAAACCGCCTACTGGGGCTTCGGAGGATCAACGGTCAAGGAGGCTCTTTGTGGAAATTTGGGACGGGCAAATGAACATGTTTGACGACAACCCTCAGAGAACGGTTTCCGCCGGGAAAAAGGTTGTGGTCTTCGATCTGGAAACCCAGAGGTCGTTCAAAGACGTCGGCGGCCGAACTCAGATGCACCGATTAGGTGTTTCCATCGGCGTCGCCTACAGCTACACGACAGACGAATATCTGACTGTCACCGAAGAGAGAATTGGGGAGTTGATCGAGCTTCTTCAGGAGGCCGACCTGGTGGTCGGCTACAACATCAAAGGCTTCGATTACGAGGTCCTTCGAGGTTATACGGACGCAAACCTGGCGGCCCTGCCAACCTGTGACCTGATGTTTGAACTCGAGGCTCGCCTGGGTTTTCGGCCGAAACTGGAGAGCGTTGCATCCTCGACTCTCGGGACCGGGAAATCCGCGGATGGCCTTCAAGCCCTGGAGTGGTGGCGTCAAGGGGAGATCGAAAAGATCGCCGAATATTGCAAGGAGGATGTCAGAGTCACCAAGGAGCTTTACGATTTTGGCAAAAGAAACCGTTGCGTCCTGATCTCCCGGCTCGGAGGGAAACCCCGTCAGGTTGCTGTTGAGTGGTAGGGACCCACGCGTTGCCCTAAGGGCAACCACGGCGAAGCCGTGAGGTCGAGACCAGGTGTTCCCTTCCCAGGAAGAAGCTGGTTCGCATGAGATCGATTGTGACTCCCTGAATTTCCAACAAATTGGCTATTTCCTGAATTTTCGATGCCTCCATGAAGCCATGGTGAGCGATGATACGGAAGATCCCAACGCCGCCAGGCAACAATGGAGAACAGGATTGTGGTGATCACCATCGTCGTCGTGACAGCTACCCCGTAAGCTGCTGCCAGATTGTCGGATGAACCGAAACCAAGGACCAGGGCATGATACCGCGACACGGATATACTTGATGAGGCACATGCTTCGGGTTCAATTCAAGGGGGATTGATGGCACAGTGGGTCGAAAAATCGAAACCGGCGGCAGCGGCTCGGGTCCATCTGATGCTGGCGTGGCTCATGTGGGCGGTGGTAGGTACGGTGCTGGTGGCTTTCGGTAGCCGGTGGTTGTGGCAGTCACCGACTCCCGCCAAGCCCTTGCTGACCGGCTTGGCGCTGGCGATCGGCGTCTTCAAGGCCCGTTTCGTTCTCGATCGCGTAGCGATGAAGATTGTTAACAGAATTCGAGAGCGTGGCGACGGTCGTTGCCTTGGGGGTTTCTTATCCGTGCGCTCATGGACATTCGTGGTGGCGATGGCGGGTGGCGGGCGAATCCTGCGCGGCTCGCATGTCGCTCGGGGCCTTCTGGGCGTTCTCTACATCGCGGTAGGAACGGCCCTGCTGCTCTCCTCGCGAGTGGCCTGGCGGGCGTGGTTGCAATCGAGGCGGGGGGCGAACGTCTCCTAATCCCCCCAAATCCAACATCCGGAATAGAAACCCCAAAAGGACTGAGTTTCACCGGTCACCGGGGCAGGTTTGGCATTATTGGCTGTGCCGTTCTGGCCACTATATGAATCGAGGTTCCGTAGACGTGGTATCCCCTGGGCACGAATCTTGCTGAATTATTTTAAGCCATGGCCATTCTTCCAGCCTTGCCATCAGTCATGCAATCGACTGCAGATTTGGAGGAAAGAACTGTCGATGGCGCTCCGGCCTGGTGCGCCTCTGATGCACCAGGTTTCTCTTCTCCCCAGCGCGGGCTGAAGATCGGGGTATCTCTGGCTCTGGGCATCACAGTAGTGTTAATTGTTGTTCTCGGCGGGCTCTCGGCGATTCAGTTGCGACGCGAAGCGAGTCAGGAGCGAGACGCGCGGCAGGCACTGTTGGCCGAGTCGCTTGCTCCACTGGCTGCCGAGGTCGCCGATGCCTCAGGGTTGGATGAGATCAAGGAACGGCTTGGAGCTTACCAACAGGCGTTCGTGGTCCGCGGCCATCCCGATCACCAGGTTGCCCTGGCAGACGAAAACGGGGAGGTCATCGCGTGTTCCGATCGAGGTCGTGAGCGGGTGCCTGAGTCGGCACTCTCGGCAACGATTATGGTTCAAACGCCGGTTTTGCCAGCCGGCCGCGGAACTCTGACCGTGTGGCAAGACGGTTCGGGACTCACCACCGAGATGGCCCGCCGTCGCGGTCTAGCATGGTTCGATATCTGTGTGACCGTTTTGGTCCTCGGGCTGGGCGTGCAGCTTGTCGTTCATCTCCTGGTGTCACGTCCGTTGAGGCAGTTGCTCATCTCCATCGAGAAGACCGAGAACGGATACATTCAACAGCCTCCGAACATCAGAGGTGCCTGGGAGTTTCGCCTGCTTGCCTGGCGCTTTCACAAAATGAGTAAGGAGCTATTCGAAGGAACACGACTTCTGGTCGCTGCCCAGCGTCGTGCCATGATGTTGGCGGCCCAGCGGCATGGAATTCCCAATGGGAACAGGACAACCAACGTTCCTGTCTCCGGCCCCGGAAAGCGGACCACAGATGAGGCCTTTCTCCTCCGATACCTGCGCGACCGATGTGTCTTCCTGGAAACCTGCAGGTCCGGAGACCCGTCCGCACTTCGTGATGCCGTCGAGGCGTGGGAGTACGACGTTGTACAGGCCGAACGCCTGGGCGAAATGGACCTTAAAGGACGGCTCGGAAATGCTGCGCTCAGGATTCTCGAGCCGGAGGCGTATGAATCCGTCAGCCGCGCTGTGGACGACCTTCGAACGAGTCGCGCCGACTGGTGTTTGGAGGTCGAGGATGCGCTCAAAAGGGAGTTGGCAGTATCCGGGGTCCAGTGCCTTGCTATTCAGCACAGGGTCAAGCACGTTGCCGGCGTGTGGCGCAAGATGCAAAACAAACACCTCGATATTGGCGAGGTCCACGACGCTCTCGCGTTTCGCCTCGTTGTGGCCGACCTGGACGAATGTTATCTCGCTTTGAACGCAGTTCATCGTCTCTTCGAGCCGGAGCCCTTCCGCTTCAAGGACTATATTGTGAGGCCCAAGGCCAACGGATACCAGAGCCTTCACACCACGGTACGGGACAGGGACGGCTTCCCGTTCGAGGTGCAGGTCCGCTCGATGGAGATGCACGAGGCGGCCGAGAACGGTACCGCGTCACACTGGAGGTATCTCGGTGGGAAGAATGGTGGTGACCCGAATTCAGTTTCGCGCACGCAGACACCTTGGATTGCTCGTGTCCTCAAAACGCGTCCTGCCCGCTTCGTGCTGGCCCGTTTCGGCCCTTCAGCCTAATCCTTATCAAGGGACCACAAACCCCCGGTATCAATCGTCGGGATTTATGACATGGCATCATTTTGGGTAGCCTCGCGACAGGCCGCCTCGATCTCGTTTCTTGTCGGAAACTCAGGCCCTTGGAAGATGGCGAGGGTCTTTCCTGAACCCAACCTCAAGATCTCCAGAACTGCTCGGAATTCGGCCTCGGCCCGCCCTGACCAGCCCACGCCTTCAAGGCAAAGCCCGAGGCGGTAGCATACCTGGTAGGAGTCCGGTTGGAGATACAAAGAGGCGCGGTAATACCGCAGCGCCAATCGAAGATCCTCCTCAATCTCCGCCTGACGGCCCGCGACGGCAAAGGCCACCCAATCCTTGGCGCCGCCATCAGATTCAAACCTGGTCGTTTCGGCCGGCAGGGGCTTCGGGGCAGTAGCCGACCCTTGGGGTTCGCGTGATTTTCGATTGGCCACGACCTCAGGGGGGGACTCTTCCTCATGACGCCTTCGATATACAAACACACCGTTTCGTTCTTCAGCTTTCATGCCGGGGGCCACATGCATCAGGCTCTCGGAGGGGCCGACGAGCAGAAAACCATCGGGAGCGAGAAGCTGCTCAATACTGCGGACAACCCTCGCTTGTGATTCCTTCCTGAAATAGATCAGTACGTTTCGGAGAAGAATGACGTCGAATGGTTGGCCGGGTACCTCGAGAGGCTCTCGGACAAGGTTTATCAGGCCATACTCGATGTGACGCCGAATTTCGGAATTGAGTTCGTAGCTCCCTGCGTGAGTTGTGAAATGCCGGTCGAGAGACTCTGCCGGTACCCGGCGGACGGCCCGTCGAGAAAACCGGGCCCGCCGTGCGGCTTCCAATGCTTCGGCATCGACATCAGTTCCCACCACGGACCACCGAACATTGGTCCCGCCGAGACATTCGTTCAGTACAACAGCCAACGTCGCCGGCTCCTCGCCTCGGGCGCAGCCCGCCGACCAGATCCGAAGAGACCTCCGGCCGGAGTCCACCAACTCCGGGATAATGTTCTCGCTCAAACACTTGAATTGCTGGGGTGCACGAAACAGTGAACTCTCTTTGACCGTTACTCGACTGAGGAGGACCCTCCATTCGTCGCTGTCGGGATTCCGTCTCAGAGCATCGACATATGCGCTGGTGTCCTTGAAACTACAGATTGCTGCCCTTTTCCCGGCCCAGTCGGTCAGGCGCTGCAACTCACGATCGGGAAGAACGATTCCGCTCATCCTCTCAACGAGCAACATCAGCTTCCGGCCTGGAGTCACCGGTGCCTCCTACCTTCAATGTGGTCCTTCAGGAACCTACCCAATGCCGTTGGCGGCTGCGCAATCGTTGCAGCACCGCTTTTGATGGCGGCCCCGGGCATACCAAATACGACACTTGTTGCCTGATCCTGAACCAGGGTCAGACAACCTGCTCGCTGAAGACTCAACAACCCCTCGACCCCATCATTGCCCATGCCCGATAGCAGGACTCCCGCCGTGCCTTCTGGTTTCGAGTCGGCAATTGACTGAAACAGATGGTCCACCGAAGGCAGATGGCCGTGATTCGGAGGACTCTCCCGGTCAAGCCGAATGACTGATCCCTCTGAGATTATCAGATGGGCCCCTGGGCCGGCTACCAAGACCCGGCCCGGTGACAGGAGTTCACCGTCTTTGGCGATATCTACATCGGTCCAAGGCAGGATCCGGCGTAACCATTGAACGTATTCGGATTCGAAACCCACGCTGATATGCTGCACAATCACCACTGCGGTCTTTTCAAGCGCCGTCCCGATGGTCTTCAGCATCTCGCCAGTGGCGTCAGGTCCACCGGCGGATCCGCCCACTGCGATCAGGTCCAACCTCTTCTCTACACCAACGGGTAATCTGCTGCCAGGGTCAGCGAGACCGGAGCTACCATTTCTCATGCCTTCGAGCGCTGAAACGAGCGTTGAGCAAAGGACCTTCCATCCATTTGGACTTGTAGGTTTTTCCAAAGAAATACAATGTTCCGGCCACCCGGGTGGTGCCTGATCACGATCTCCAAGTGGTAAAAGAATGACCGCCGGGATCGCTGAGCGATCAAGATGTGCTGCAATAACAGGCCAGGAGCCGGCATTATCCAGATCCAGACCTATGACCACGGCATCCACCGACCCGGGGGCTGCGCCCTTTTCCAGAAGGATGGACGTCGGATGACTGCCAATACAAGTCAGGTGCTGGGAATCACCAATCCTTCGTCTCAAAAGGGCTCGAATCGAGGCCGACTGATCGAAGATCATCACTCGAAGCAGATTCATCGGTGGCCACCAAGCCTGCGGATGAGGGCAACCAGCTCCCGGCCGTCAAGGTTCTGTTTGGCCAGGTAGGCATCCGCCCCAGCGTCCAGCCCGGCCATCCTGTCTGAAGCCTGGTCCCGAGTCGACACGACTACCACGGGGAGATGTTCCCAATCAGCCGAGCGGCGGACCTGACGCGTCAGCTCAAGACCATCAATGCCGGGCATTTCAATATCTGTGACGAGACAGTCGATTCCTCCGTCCTTGAGTATTCCAAGTGCACTCTCCCCTGATGCCACCGATGTGACCTCAAGCTCGGCATCCATCAGAATCCGCCGAATCATTTCTCTGGTAATTTTTGAATCGTCAACCAGCAAGACTTTGAGTACCGGAGCTGGAGCCGATCTCTGAACAGATGCTTGAATCTCGTCATCGGAGGTCCTGACGAAGTACTGTAGATCGAGTACGGCAATCGGGGTGCCGTCCACGGTCAAGGCCAATGCCTCGGCCCCCTGGACCTTGCCGATGGCTCGAGGCCAGGGATGAAGGAAGACCTCTTCTTCCCCAAGGACATATTCGACGGCCAGGTCAAGCGAAACCCCAGCGGTCGTCGTATGAATGACCATCGGCGCGCTCTCGTCGGGTCTTCCAAACCTCGAGCCCAGATGCACACAAAGAGCAGCAATTTCCTGATTCTTCTCCCCCTCAACGATTCCATGCCTGGTGGCCCTGGGACCACTGAAGAACTGAACCTGGTGGGTCGGGATGCCGACCTGAAACCCGCCTGCCCCAACCACCAGAATCGACTCCCCCCTTCGGGTCACCGGGAGATCGAGCGTGACGCTGGCTCCCTCCCCCACTGTGCTATCTATCCAAACCTCTCCCCCTACCTTCCGCACCGCATCGGCCACAGAGTCCAAACCGATGCCGCGTCCTGAAATTGAAGAGGCTCTGGTCCGTGTGGAAAAACCCGGCTGAAAAAGCAACTGACGTACGGCCTCATCGGGCATATTGTCCGCAATCGCCGCAGTTACCAATCCCCGGTCGACCGCCCTTTCCAAAACTGTTTGTGGATCAACTCCCCGCCCGTCGTCACTGACGGTCAGACGAACCCGCTCCGCGAGAGTCTCGGCGCGTAAAGAAAGCGTTCCGGCTGGGCTCTTGCCCAGATGCTTGCGCTCCAACTCTGGTTCAATTCCATGATCAACAGCGTTTCTCACCAGGTGCAGCAAGGCTTCCTTGAGAGCATCCATGATCCGTCGATCCAGGCGGCACCGGGTCGCCTCCACATGGACATGAACAGTTTTCCCAAGAGATGCCCCAAGTTCCTCAGCGTGGCGCCCGAGACTGGACAACAGCGGCCGTACCGGTTGCACCTGAATTGACAGCAGGTTTCCCAACTGGCGTTCAACCAGGCGGTCAAGCCGGCTTCGCTCCCGATCCGCCCTCAATGCCAAGTGACGAAGTCGGATTGCAAGGGTTGCCAAGACCTGCTCGGGATGGGGATCACTGACGCCTGACTCAGCGGTACGAGCGATGCCGTACAAGTCCTCGACCATTTTATTGGCGCCCCTGGCAAGGAAGCTGAGCCTTGCAGCCTGGTCGGAGACCCGGTCCAGTACCTTTCTCGGGACACGAGTACCAGGCGAAGGCTCGGTTGTCATGACCTTCGGTGACCTAACAGACTGCTCCCCATCCGATTCGGCAAGTTCGCCGGGAATAACAGATCCCACCATGTTCCGGATCCGCTGAACCAGCTTCAACAGGTCTTCAAAATCCAGTTCCCCGGGGATCTCGAATGCGTCTTCGGCCTGATGGCATGCTTGGGCGATCTCAATCAGCCCCATCATCCGGCTGGCACCCTTGAGGGTGTGCAACTCCCGGCGGGCGCTCCTCCAATCTTCACTGTCCTGGGCGGGCGCCGTTTTGCCCAGGATCTCATCCAGATGATCCAGCCGGTCAAGCGCTTCGGACAGGAACAGCGGGATTAGGTCGTCCGCGGGTTGAGTCACGCCTAAATCCTGGTCCAATTGCCGACATTTACATCAACGCCCAAGGTAGCCTTCTGGGTCCCGTCACGATGATTGACCGGTACCACAACCGTGAAACACTGTTCACCGGTCAACAAGCTCTGGTAGACAGGTGTCACGGATGCCTGGTGTTCCCTTCCCGCCGACTGAAACCATGGGCGATCGGAAAAGGACTGTCCGGCCGTGGCCATTCCTTGTTCAGCTTCCTTGTTAACCAGCTCTCGGTTCACCGCAAAGGCGACCATGTGTGCTTCCGGATCCACCAGATAGGCCATTTCGAGATACGGAAGGTCGCCGAAAACGTCGTGCAGAATGCGATCAATGGCTTCCAGGTTCCCGTAGACCGGCTCGAGAGATTGTGCAATTCGGTAGACCACCTGTTTCAGGGAGTGGGAACTGTCCAGCCGAAAGGACTGGGAGAGGAGTTGAATTGATAATGCCAACTGGTTCAGACGGACCGCGGCCCCCGTGAATTCCTCAAGGCCTTCCGCCATTTCGGTGATAACGTCGCTCTCCTCCTTGATGGTCAGGAGAACCTCCTGGGATGCGGTCTGTTGCTCCTGTGTCGCCAGGGATATTTCTTGCGCGGCTTGCGCAGTATTGCCGAGCGCGGCCGACAACTGATCAATTGCCGCAGCAGTAGCGCGGCTCTGGTCAGCTACCACGTCTGTCTGCTTGCTGCCTTCCTCCGTCGAAATCACGACTGCGTTGATGGCAGACGTGAACTCATGGAGAAGTGTTCGAACACTTTCGACCGACTCGCGGGATCGTTCGGCAAGTCGTCGGACTTCACGGGCTACAACCGAGAATCGCTCGCCATGTTCACCCGCAGTAGAGGCTTCGATCGCGGCGTTCAATGACAGAATATGGGTTTCCTGGGCGATGTCGGTAATCAGGTCGAGAATCTGATAGATCTCCCTGGACCGGGCTCCGAGCGTCTCGGCCCTTGACTCGATGATACCCATGCGTTCCCTGACACTCTCGATGCCGGCAACTGCCCCTTCGATTGCTGCTGCGCCATCCCTGCCGGCCACTTCCGATTGCGAGGCCATTTCCGCCTGAGACGAGGCGTTATAAGCGATCTGGGCCGCCGTTCTGGCCAGTTCCTCCATCGTTGCAGTAATCTCTATGACCGATGCAGCCTGCTCGGAGGAACCTGAAGCCAATTGAGCCGATGTGGCCCGAACGCTGTTGGCCGTCCCAGCGACCTCAACCGAGACTGACTGAATCTGTTGCACCAGCCCACTGAGCGCATTGATTGCTGTTTCGACTGACCCACGTATTCCTGGAGGAAGTTCAAGACCCGGCATCGACGCCGCAACCATATCCCCGTGACGAAAATTTTCCAACACGTGGATCAGACCGGCCTGATGGACCTCACCGTCGCTCTGCAAGGTAGCGAGCCTCTTCCGAACACGCTGACCCGGAAGAAACACCAGCACCACATACACCACCAACAGAAGAACGGCGAAAACCATGTAACCACGAACCAACCAGGTCCACTGTCCGGCGCCAATGGCCAGTTCAAACAGCGCCCCTGCCGGCAGTATTGCCATTACGAGAATGACCGGTCCCAACCAGGTACGGTATCGTTTTCTATTCATCAATTGTTCTCCTTTGCTTGGTTCACTCCTGGACACCGATCAAGAGAGCCCTGCACACCGAGGACGTCGATGTTGACTAACCAAGCCTGACGACCGTCGATGTTGAGGGGCCCCGAAACCAGACTATCTTGGGCCATGCCAGGGTCGGTTTCGGGCAGAGACACGATCTCCAGCGCCTCGTCAACAGCCAAGCCCAGCCTCTGTGGGGAATCTCCTCCCAGTTCAATGACGACAACCGTCATGGCGGCGTCTCGAAACCGGGCCTCTCCAACTGCCAGAGCCTCAAGGGAAAATACGGCCAAAGGCTCTCCACCGAAACGAGCCAGGCCGGCCAACCCCCTCACCGAGAATGGCGATGGATGAAGGGTCATGTGATCAACCACACGGCGCACTCGAGCGACGTCGAGAAGGTAGAATCCAGAGGCACACCGAACGACAAGCGTCTTTTCGGTCCGGTACTGGTGCTTGGAGCGTTCCGCCATTGCCCCAGTGTATCTCGCCTTCTCGGTAATCTGTTGGAGTCTGAAACCAGAGAAAACAACCCGGCGGAGTTCTCACTCCGCCGGGTTTGAGTTTGAGGTGAAATATTCAGTTCAGACTTTGGAGACAACAGCCTTGACCATGGACTCTATCGTGCCCGGTTCCACTTCTTCCAACTCGTACTTGACGTTGGCAATCGGCTTGTTGACGGTGATGATCCGCTTGAGATCGATCGGTGTTCCCTCAACGACGACATCGGCCGGGGTGTTGTTGATGGTCTCCTCGAGTTCCCGAACCTGTGTCTCACCGTAGCCCATCGCGGGAAGAATTGCTCCAGCATTGGGATACTTTTCGAACGTCGCCTTGATCGTCCCAACAGCGTAGGGCTTGGCATCAACGATCTCAGCGGCGCCTGCGTCCTTGGCTGCGAACCAGCCGGCGCCGTAGGTCATGCCGCCGTGGGTCAAAGTCGGGCCGTCTTCCACTACCAGTGCCTTCTTACCGGCGACCAGTTCGGGCTGGTCAACCGTGATTACGGATCGACACTTGATCAAGGTTGCATTGGGATTGGCTTTTCGGCAGTTGTCCATCACTTCCTCGACCTTGGCCGGATCCGCGGTGTCCACCTTGTTGACGATCAGGAGATCCGCGATGCGGAGATTGGTCTCGCCGGGGAAATAGTTGAGTTCATGACCAGGCCGGTGGGGATCAACCAATGTCATGTAGAGATCGGCTTTGTAAAACGAGGTGTCGTTGTTGCCGCCATCCCACAAGATGACATCGGCCTCTTTTTCGGCTTCACGCAGGATCATCTCGTAATCAACGCCGGCATAGACAACGAAACCGTTGTCTATGTGAGGTTCGTACTCCTCCCTTTCTTCGATAGTGCACTGATGACGGTCGAGGTCTTCATAGGTTTCAAATCTCTGACACGCCTGTTTTGCCAGGTCTCCGTACGGCATTGGGTGTCGAATTGCCACAACCCTCTTTCCCAGATCCTTGAGAATCCTGGAGACGTATCGGGTCGTCTGGGATTTGCCAACACCGGTTCTGACTGCGCAGATGGCAATCACCGGCTTCGACGACTCAATCATCGTCCTGGTGGCGGAACATACGCCGAAACTCGGCCCCCAGCCTATGACCTCGCTGCCTTTGTTCATTACGAAGGTGTGGGGAACATCCGAATACGAGAACCAGACCTCGTCCACCTGGTGTTCTTTGATCAGAGACTCCAGGTCATTCTCCGGGTAGATAGGAATGCCTTCGGGGTAAAGGGATCCGGCCAACTCCGCCGGGTACTTTCGTCCGTCAATATCGGGAATTTGCGTAGCCGTAAATGCCACTACATCATAGTCTTCGTTATCCCGGTACAAACAGTTGAAATTATGGAAGTCACGCCCAGCTGCACCCATGATCAGGACTTTTCTGCGAGCCATCGTCTCCTCCTGGTTGCCGCAGTTCACCCCTGCGGCATCACCGCCGGGTAAAGCTGAACCGGCGGAATACGGAAGATGGTACCAGAGCCATACCGCTGGAATTCCGCTAGAGGCGGAACCAGCGGAGCTCTCAGCTATCAGCTGTCAGTTCCCGAACAGGCTTTTGGTGGAGATTCCTGTGTTCAGAACCAGACTATCGGGTCATTGGTGGCAGTTCGAAATTCTGTACAGTTTCGCAGGTGCCTGATACTGATAGCTGAGAGCTGATAGCTGACAGCTTCCCCTTCTCTACTCCCACTCGATGGTGCCGGGGGGTTTGGAGGTAATGTCGTAGACGACGCGATTGATGCCACGGACCTCATTGACAACACGCCGTGCGATGCGATCCAGCACCTCCGGAGGGAAACGGAACCAGTCGGCAGTCATAAAGTCGGTAGTGGTGACCGCACGAACTGCAAGGACCTGCTCGTAGGTCCTTGCATCTCCCATCACCCCGACCGATCGCACCGGCAACAGCACGCACAAGGCCTGGGCGATAGCCTCATAGAGGCCTGCCTGGCGGATCTCATCCAGGACGATGTGATCGGCTTCCTGCAGTATGGAGACCTGCTCCCGCGTGATCTCACCCAGGATCCGCACACCGAGGCCGGGCCCCGGAAACGGGTGTCGCCAGACAAAGTCGTGTGGTAGTCCCAAGGCCTCCCCTACCCGACGTACTTCATCCTTGAAAAGCTCCCTCAGGGGCTCTACGAGTTTCAGCCCCAGGCGTGCCGGGAGCCCTCCGACGTTGTGGTGGGTCTTGATGACCGCTGCAGTTCCCCGAACACCGGAACTCTCGATGACGTCGGGGTAAAGAGTGCCCTGAGCCAGGTATGAAGCATCAGAAAAACGCTTGGCTTCGGACTGAAACACCTCGACGAATTCGTGCCCAATGATCTTGCGTTTTCGTTCAGGGTCCGATTCACCCTCAAGGGCCGAGAAAAACCTCTCGGACGCGTCAACGACGTCCAGGTGCATCCCAAAATGATCGAAGCTGGTCTCAACCGCGTGGCGTTCGCCCTTGCGGAGCAACCCTGTGTCAACAAATATCGGAACCAGACGGTCCCCTATCGCCTCGCGCAACAACACCGCAGTCACCGAGGAGTCTACCCCGCCTGACACGCCGCAAATCACCCGGCCTTCGGGAACGCTGTTGCGCAGCCCTTCGACCAGTTCCGTCCGGATGGCCTCCGGGTTCCAATCCCGCGTGGCCCCTGTCATGTCGAGAAAGCACTCGAGCATAGCTTCGCCGTTGGGTGTGTGTTTGACCTCCGGATGAAACTGCAGGCCGACGAAACGGCGTTTCGGATCGAACATGGCCGCAATCGGCGTCCCCTCAGTGCGTGCAAGAACCTCAAACCCATCCGGAGTCTGACCGACATGGTCCCCGTGGCTCATCCAGACACTCTGGTGTTTCGGGGTACCGGCGACCACGCTCCGGTCGGCGACAATCTCCAACTCCGCCAACCCGTACTCGCGGCTGTCGGAGGGGGCCACCCTTCCCCCGAGATATCGTGCCATCAATTGCATGCCATAGCAGATTCCAAGAACTGGAATATCAAGGGCGAAGATTTCCGGGTCCACCTGGAGCGCACCCTCTTCAAAAACCGATGATGGTCCGCCGGAAAGCACGATGCCGATGGCGTGATTTTCTTGAATTTTCTCAGCCGGAAAATCACCACGTACAATAGCGGTCTTGACGCCCAACTCTCGCAATCTGCGTGCAATCAATTGGGTGTACTGGGATCCAAAATCCAGGATAGAGATCAACTGATGGTTCATCTGGCTCATCGACCCTCCCGCGGGGAAAGAGAAAAGCCGGTTCCCACCCAGGGAACCGGCTCATTTACTCACTCAAAAACTACTTATCGACGCCTGATTACGACGACGAACCCAATTCCGATCAGCATCAGCACCATCGCAACAATACCTGTGGTAGACAACGTTGGAATCGGCGCGACTCCTCCACCGGGCGGGGGTGTAGGGGTCGGTTGAGTCGCGATGTTGGCCTTGAACTGCATGACTGTGGTGCGTCCCCACCCACCGTCGCCGTCCCAGGCTCCCGAATACCACCCATAGGTATCGACGCCGTTGAAGTCGATCTGACCGGAGATTCCGGGGTTGGTGTAGCCGAACCAGAAGACCTGGCCATCCGGGATCACGACCCCATCGGCGCTGACGTCAACGTAGGTGTAATTAACAGGGGGCAGGGTTTGATCGTCAGGATCGGTCGCAGTAAAGGCGCCACTGAAATCTCCACCCGCAAAACCGGCCGGAATCGTGGGATCGAGCCAAACCATCCACTCGGACCCGATCGTACCGCCACAGGGGAAACCGAATTCAACCATCAATTGATCCGAACCGGTGGTATTGGTCACCTGAACGATGAAGTGCTCTCCCCATCCATCCCAACTTCCGCCAGTGGTCGGTACTGCGTCAATGGTTCCGGCGGTACTCCATTCCCAATCAGACTGCAGTGGGCTTCTTTGATTTGTGTCTGTGTTGACTCGGTCGGGAAGCGTTGAGCCGTCTTTTCCGACAACGCCTGCCTGAGCGAGGCCGACACCCAAGATGATTACGATCAGGACCAAAACAGATTTACGCATTACTCTCCTCCTTGGATCTCGATTGTAACCGACTCTGTTGTCATTTCCAATGCCTCCTTCCAGTCTCCTCGCCTCGTTGACCGGATGAGGTGATCGCGCTAGGATCACTTTGTGAATTTTTCCACATGCCGGTTGAATACCTCGGAATCTTATCCGGTATTGGGTCAGTGAGGTTCCAATGGTGTCCTACAAACGACATATCGATGCTTCCACCATCTCCGACCTGACTATCGGCAGGCTTTCGGTTTACCTTCGGTGCGTCGAGCGACTGATCCATGCTGATATCGAAACCGTTTCCAGTCAGGAACTGGCGAAGAGGTTCAACCTCAATTCAGCCCAAATCCGAAAGGACCTCGCCTACTTCGGCGAGTTCGGGGTTCGCGGAGTTGGATATTCGGTTCGTGACCTACGGCAATACCTCGTGGAAATCATCGGTCTGGACCGGGAGCGCCGAATACTGATTGTCGGCGCGGGCAATTTGGGGACGGCCCTGTGTCACTATTCCGGATTTTCAGGAGAAAGTTTCCTGGTCGTGGGTGTTTTGGACAGCGATCCCTCTCGAATCAACACACCGACCCCTGCAGGATTGTTGGTCGAGGATTCGGCACGTCTTGCAGAGATTGTCGAACAACGAAGAGTGGAGATCGGCGTCATCACAACACCTCCGTCTGCCGCCCAAAGGATCTGTCAAGAAATGGCAGATGCTGGAATTCCCAGCATATTGAATTTTGCTCCAATCAGGATCAAGGCCCCAGAAGGCGTCAGGGTGACGTCGGTCGATCTCAAGGTGTACCTCGAGGAACTGTCTTTCCACCTGACTCACGGATCGTAAGGCGACAGGTCCCGCTGCAGGCCTCATGTTTCAAGTCTCGAATTCTGAGACTTGAAAACTGGACTGTATCAGGTTAAATGCGACATGGGATCGTTACTGTGTGACTCAACGATAGCCTTTCTTTCCAGGCACCGGATTTTGTCGCTGTGATTCCAGAATCCGCGTTACAATCTGGTGCACATGGAAACTCCGCAGCAAATCGGCAAGTACGAAGTGATTTCTCAAATCGCCGTTGGTGGTTTTGGTGTGATCTTCAAGGCATGGGACCCATTCATCAAACGGCCTGTGGCCATCAAGATGTGTGCGTCTCATGATGAGGAAGTTCGAAAACGATTTCACCAGGAAGCCCAATTTGTCGGTAATCTGGTCCATCGCAACATTACGATGGTCTTTGACTTCGGACTTCAGGATGGTGTGCCCTACCTTGTTCAGGAATACCTGACCGGTTTCGATCTTGATCATTTATTGAATGCCGGAGTTCTCGGTGACCTCAACGCCGTATCCTCCGTACTGCTCCAGGTTGCGGAGGGTCTACGTTTTGCCCACCAAAGAGGCATCATTCACCGGGACATCAAGCCTTCGAATATCCGCATTCTCGAGGACGGCACCGTCAAGATCATGGATTTCGGGATTGCCAAGAGCCTGGAAGGCGGATCGAATCTGACCCAGACCGGTATTGCCCTGGGCACTGCCGGCTACCTGGCGCCTGAACAAATCCAAGGGGAAAACGTCGACCAAAGAACTGACATTTTCTCGCTCGGGGTTGTCGGTTACGAGTTGATCACCGGATCCCGGCCCTTCAAGGGGTCGTCTCTGAGCAATGTGCTCTACCGAATATTGAACGACGAACCGGAAAAACCCAGGGTTTTTACTCCTACCTGCCCGGTAGAACTCGAGGCCGTAATTACAAAATGTCTCGAGAAGGATCCCAATCGCCGGTTCCAGACGGTCGACCAACTGATTGACGTTCTGCGTGAGATTTCGCCATGTGATGATCCTGGAGCCGGTGTCAAGGATGTGACGACCGGGTTTCTGAGGTCAGCAATCGACCGGTTGCCCGCCTCCCATGACGAGTCGAACGAGCCGGACACTACCCCGATCCAGGGCACGAAAATCCTTACCGCGCCCCAGCGGGAAAGTGGCCCTCAAATCCACCATGAACCGGAGTTCGAACAACCGGAAAACCGGCGGGGCAACCCGATTCTGGTTGTTTTTCTGGTATTGATTGGGCTTCTCAGTGCAGCAGGCGCACTGGTTTACTTCTCACCGGAAGCCCAGAAGGCTGTTTTTGGACCGCAGGGAGCACCCTGGATCCCCACACCGACACCATTGCCGACGGCGACGCCGACGCCTTCACCCACTCCGCAGCCGACCGCTACACCATTGCCCGTCGAGACACCGACAGCTATCCCATCCCCCGAGCCAACCCCCATCCCCACTCAGGGGCCTGTTCAAGTTCGGCTCGTGGTCGATCCGCCCTCCCCCATTCAGGTTGACGGTAAGTGGGTTGCAGGCACCCGGCAGTCCAGGCAGATCCACACTCTCAGTCTGATGCCGGGAGAGCACTCCTTCACGGTTCACGTCCAGGATTTCGAGCCCCAGAAACTATGGAGAAAGATCGGAGTCTCGGAGGGCCAGACAGTCGCATTGACTATCGATCTCGGTTTCTTGACGGTCAACCCCTTGCCCGGGTATGCCCCGCCGGGAGGTGACGTCTATCTCGACGGTGCGCACCTCGGAAAAATTCCTCTGATCCGGAAAAAAGTCGCCGCCGGAGAGCACACCCTGATCATCAGGTGGCAGGGCCACAAGCCGTTTGAAAGAGTGATCCAGATTCCCCGCCTGCCCGCACCCGGCTTGAATATCGGCGATGCGGCTCCGCCCGAGTAGAAACTTCCTGGTTCCGGCCCCTACTCTGCGGCCACGATGATCGGAATCGTCGTGCCGTCGTTGGTACGAGAGTCAATCACTGAGGCCGACACCA
>Ga0164318_10002385_pt1 | contig 17425 bp, 6 predicted proteins | sample GuaBasSedimGuay9_FD_113734 | JGI IMG/M metagenome (GOLD analysis project Ga0164318, IMG submission 113734) | Subseafloor sediment microbial communities from Guaymas Basin, Gulf of California, Mexico - Guay9, Core 4571-4, 0-3 cm | ecosystem: Environmental > Aquatic > Marine > Hydrothermal vents >...
CGAAGCAGCCAAAAGACTGCTGCTCTTTATTGTGCTTGTACTGTTAACAGGCAGCCTCTCGGCCCAGGTGGGCATCAATACCGATGGGTCAACCCCCAACAGCTCGGCCATGCTCGACATCAAGAGCGATACAGCCGGTTTGCTGATCCCGCGCATGACAGCCACCCAGCGCGATGCCATCAACAGCCCCGCGGAGGGACTGATGGTTTTTGTGACCGACGACAATACTTTTTACTATTATACCGGCTCTGTCTGGACACTCATCTCGGGCGATACCGGTTCGTGGGCTACTGCGGGACAATACCTCTACCCCCTTGACAGCAATTACAATGTGGGCATCGGCACCTCAACACCGGCCGGTAAATTCCAGGTAGCTACACGGTATTATACAGGCACTTATGGTGCTGACGTTTGCAGCGGTGGTACGGCTGCGGCCAGCGAATCTTATACCGGCCACGATGCCGCCAATGCTTTCGATAACACTTCTTCCACCTATTGGAGCAACAACGACAACATACCCGCCTGGGTACAATACGACCTCGGCGATGGAAACGAAAAACGTGTTTCAAAATACAGGCTCTATTTTGACGCGACAGGCGGCTTCGACAATTCGCCCAATGCCTGGACTTTCTCGGGTAGTAATGATGGCTCGGCCTGGACCACCTTCGATACGCAAACGGCACAGGGCTGGACGGCGACAGGGTGGAAAGAATACATTTTTACAAATACCAACCACTACCGTTACTACCGCCTCAACATTACCGATAATAAAAACAGCGGGACAAGTCCGGGCGATAATTATGTTTTTGTTCACGAAATGGAACTGATGGAAGAAAGTCTGACCAATGATGCCACCTTCACGGTGATTGACAACAAAGTGGGCATTGGTACCGCTTCACCCAGCCAGACACTGGAGGTAAATGGTACTTTCAGTTATACCGATGGCAATGAGGGCGCGGGAAAAATAATGATTTCCGACGCTTCCGGTACCGCCTCCTGGGCCGATGGCGCCACCGTAAATGCCGGTGGATGGACCGTAAACGACAATTTTATTTACAATATTGGCGATTCGGTGGGCATCGGTACGGCCACCCCGGGCGCCGCACTCGATGTACACGGCCGCATTGAGCAAAACGGTACAGGTAATTCTGTATTTTTAGGTAAACAGGCAGGCGCCAATGATGATCTTACGACTAACAGAAACTGTTTTGTCGGCTACTACACCGGAAGGTTCAATACCAGCGGTAGCTATAATACCGCTTATGGCGAAAGTGCATTGTTATATAATAAGGCCAACTCAGGTTCCGTTGCAATGGGCTACCATGCCATGATATATGCCGATAACCGGACAAGCGGCAGAACAACCTACAATACCGCCGTAGGTTACGAAGCCCTGCGGGGAAGCACAACACTAGCTAACAATACCGGGCAATACAATACCAGCATGGGTTTTCGGTCTTTATGGGCAAATAAATCAGGTTCGTACAATACTGCCATTGGCGTAAGTGCACTCCAAAGCAATACAACAGGGGCGTATAATACCGCCAGTGGATATACGGCTCTCCTACACAGTTCAACGGGCTCCGGAAATACAGCAGATGGTAACCGGGCACTATATAACAATACAAGCGGTAACAACAATACGGCTACCGGCGACAGCGCGCTTTATTCCAACAAAGCAAACAGCGGTTCAGTGGCATTTGGCAAAAGGGCCATGTTGTACGCCGATAGCAGGACAAGTGGCAGAGACACCTACAATACCGCCATTGGTTACGAAGCCCTAATGGGCAGCACAACAGCCGCCAACAATACCGGGCAAAACAATACAAGCGTTGGGTATCAGGCGTTAATGTCAAATACAACAGGAGGAAGAAATTCAGCAAGCGGGTACGTAGCGCTATCTAGCAATACGAGCGGAGAATATAATACTGCCTTTGGTTATGGCACGCTTTATTCCAACAAAGCTAACAAAGGTTCTGTTGCGATCGGTTATAAAGCCATGGAAAATGCCGATAACAGAACAACAGGCCGCACAACCTACAATACCGCCATCGGTTACGAAGCCCTGCGGGGCAGCACAATTGCAGCCAACAATACCGGGCAAAATAATACGAGCATTGGGTCTCAGGCGTTAATGTCGAATACATCTGGTGATTATAATTCAGCCTCTGGGAGTTCAGCGCTCAATCAAAATACATCTGGTGATTATAATTCAGCCTTTGGGAGTTCAGCGCTCATTCAAAATACAACAGGAGATGATAATTCAGCCTTTGGATACGCAGCTCTTTATTTTAATAGCACAGGAAATAAAAATACTGCTTATGGAATATCTGCATTGTATAACAACAGGGCCAACTCCGGTTCCGTGGCAATTGGTTTTCATGCTATGTTGCGTGCCGATAACAGGACAAGCGGAAGAGATACCTACAATACTGCCGTCGGTTACGAAGCCCTAATGGGGGGCAGCGCAACACTAGCCAATAATTCCGGGCAATACAATACCAGCATGGGCTACCAATCGCTATTGAATAATAAAGGTGGCGATTGGAATACAGGCGTAGGGTCTAAGGCATTGGTGGCGAATACATCTGGGCATGGAAATTCAGCCTTAGGACATTACTCTCTTTATAGTAATACAACAGGATACGATAATGTTGCTATAGGTAGTACTTCACTTGCTTATTGCCAAACTGGCTACCAAAACACGGCCATTGGACAAAATGCCTTTTCGACAAGCTCTAACTATTATAACTCCACTGCTATTGGATATAATGCGCAAATCTATGCCAGTAATCACATTCAGCTTGGCGATGATTACGTAAACTGGATAGGAGGCCATGCGCCCTGGACCAACACTTCCGATGGCCGCTTCAAACGCAATGTAGAAGAGGGTGTTCCGGGCCTGGATTTCATCCTCAAACTGCGGCCGGTTACCTATACCTGGGATTTGAAAGCATTGGACCGCTACATCGGTGTACCCGATTCTATTTCTGACAAATCGGCTACCGAACGCGCTATACAGGAACAGACCCTCCACACCGGATTTATCGCACAGGAGGTAGAAAAAGCCGCCAAGGCAAGCGGCTACGATTTCGATGGTGTTCACCACCCCGCCAACGAGCACGACCCTTACTCGCTGGCCTATGGCGAGTTTGTTGTACCGCTTGTAAAAGCCGTACAGGAGCAGCAAAACATGATCATAAAACAAAAGTCTGCTAATGAAGCACAACAACAAACCATCGAAAAGCAGCAGCAAACCATCCGTAAACTGATGCAACGCCTCGACAGGCTGGAGAAAATGATGGAGACCAAATAAAGAATATGCCGGGATGCAGGGCCGTGTGTCCCGGCAATCATACCACAAGTTTCTCATTTTGCATCAGCTAATCAACCGGAATTTGAAGCAAATGATTTACCGGAAAAGCTGAAGAAAATTACCATTCAAATCGATTGGGATGAAACAAGAATCAACAGAACAATCAGAATTAACGAAGCATCCATAACACAAATCAGTTAAACATTCTTTATGAGACCTTTACAAAACTTCTAAAAACTGTCTTTCTGAGCACAGCGAAGAATCTTAATGGTCAGTAATTCAGCTATGTAAAGATTCTTCACTCCGTTCAGAACGACAAAATCCTATGTTTTGTAAAGGTCTCTTTATACTATTCATTAAAAAAACCGACTTATGAAAATGAAGACCTTTACTCCAACCGAAGCAGCCAAAAGACTGCTGCTCTTTTTTGTGCTTGTACTGTTAACAGGCAGCATTTCGGCCCAGGTGGGTATCAATACCGACGGGTCAACCCCCAACAGCTCGGCCATGCTCGACATCAAGAGCGACACGGCCGGTTTGCTCATCCCGCGCATGACAGCCACCCAACGCGATGCCATCAACAACCCCGCGGAGGGACTGATGGTTTTTGTGACCGACACGCAAAGTTTTTGGTTTTACAATTCCGGCACTTCTTCATGGGTTGAATTGAAAGATTCAGTAAGCACGAATACCTCTGAACTTGCCGATGATGACAATGACACAAAAGTAATGGTGGAGAGATATGCTGATGAAGACATTATCCGGTTTAACATGAGTGGCACAGAGTATTTCAACATGAATCAAGGCCGGCTGAATGTTAACGGAACCGGCCTCTCTGTTTTTCTCGGCAATGGTGCTGGTGCCGGTGACGATTTATCTAGCAATAGGAATGTCTTTGTGGGTAACATGTCAGGTCATGCAAATATAAATGGATATCGAAACTCAGCAATTGGCGCCTATTCGCTTTATACAAATACAACAGGCAGTTTAAATACAGCAAATGGGTATTATGCCTTATACTATAATACAAGCGGTACAGGAAATACGGCAAATGGAAATTTTTCTGCCTATCACAATACCTCTGGTGAAAATAACACAGCTGATGGACGCAATTCACTTTTCTATACTAATACCGGAAACAACAATACTGCCAGTGGATATCAATCATTGTTTGGGAATAACACCGGAAGTTCAAATGTGGCTGTGGGTGTAAGTACTTTATATCACAATGGTACAAGAAGCAATCTTGTGGCAGTGGGCGATTCAGCCCTTTTTAACAACGGTTCAGGTGCGTCAGGTGAAAATCAGGCACTCCGTAATACCGCCATTGGTTCTAAAGCACTTTATTCGAATACAACGGGTAACGACAACACTGCAAATGGTTTTCAAACGCTTTATTCGACTGTTTCAGGGTCTCAAAATACGGCTGTTGGTAGCAAAGCACTTTATGGCAACAGTACGGGCAATCACAATACAAGTGTTGGGTATCATGCGTTAATGTTGAATACAAATGGCAATTATAATTTTACTGGTGGAGCTTTCGCGCTTAATTCTAATACAGAAGGTGATTATAATTCTGCCGGTGGAGCTACAGCGCTTTATAATAATACACTAGGAGATGCTAATACTGCTTTCGGTGAAGGTGCATTGTATCATAATAAATCCAACTCCAATTCCGTTGCAATGGGCTACCATGCCATGTACTATGCAGATGACCGCACACTCGGCAGAGCAACGCAGAATACCGCCATCGGTTACGAAGCCCTGCGGGGTAGCTCAACAGCCGCCAGTAATTTCGGGCAAAAAAATACAAGCGTAGGGTATCAGGCATTAATGGAGAATACAAATGGTGATAAAAATACTGCCAGTGGAGTTGAAGCACTTAGGTCGAACACATCTGGCGATTATAATTTAGCCAGTGGTGCTGAAGCACTTATGTCGAACACATCTGGCAATTATAATTCAGCCGGTGGAGTTTCTTCGCTTACAAATAACACAACAGGAGGTCAGAATACTGCTTACGGCAATAGTGCATTGAAAAACAACAAGGCCAACTCCGCTACCGTTGCGGTGCGCCACCAGGCTATGTTTTTTGCCGATGACCGAACAAGCGGAAGAACAACATACAATACAGCCATTGGTCTCAGAGCCTTGCGGGGCAGCTCAACAGCCGCCAACAATACGGGACGATATAATACCAGCGTTGGATATCAGGCGTTAATGGAGAATACAAATGGCAATAATAATACTGCCAGTGGAGTTGAAGCCCTTAGTTCGAATACATCTGGTGATGATAATTCAGCTTTTGGAGAAAGTGCATTAAATAGCAACAAGGGCAACTCCGGTTCCGTTGCCATGGGCTACCATGCTATGTTGTATGCCGATGACCGGACAAGCGGCAGAACAACCTACAATACCGCCATCGGTTACGAAGCCCTGCGGGGTAGCACAACAGCCGCCAACAATACGGGGCAATACAACACCAGTGTTGGGTATCGGTCGCTCTACTCAAACACCACAGGAAATCACAATGTCGCAAATGGATATAATGTGCTTACAGCAAATACAAGCGGGTACTATAATACGGCAAGCGGTTATAGTGCACTTGCCGGCAATATTACTGGGAATTTTAATACGGCAAGCGGTCATTTTGCACTTTCCGGCAATACTAATGGGGATGGGAATACTGCTTTTGGTAATAGTGCATTGTATAATAATAGCAGCAACTCCGGATCTGTTGCTGTGGGCTGCAAAGCCATGTTATTTTCCGACAACAGAACAGCCGGACGCATAACCTACAATACGGCCATTGGTTACGAATCCCAACGGGGCAGCTCAACGCCATCCAACAATACAGGGCGATATAATACCAGTGTTGGATATCAGTCATTGAGTTTAAATACAACAGGTGACTATAATATTGCAATTGGTAGTACTACTTTACTATCATCATCCGGTGATGCAAACATTGCAATCGGTACTTCTGCCCTGAAATACACAAACGGCAGTTACAATATTGCGCTGGGGTACAATGCAGGTATTGGTCTGACAAGTGGTAACAGAAATATTCTCATCGGTTATGATATTAGCAATCCTGTAAGTAATAGCAGTAGCAATAGGATGAGTATTGGTAATATTATTTTTGCCAATGGAATTGACGGAACCGGTACAGTAATTTCGTCGGGTAATGTGGGCATTGGTATTTCCAATCCGGCATATCGTCTGCATGTTGTTTCAAACAGTTCCAATGCAACAATGGCACTCAGGCAGAATGGCGATGGTTCAATTTTGAAAGCTTATGACGAAGATAATGATGAAGTATGGAATGTTACAAAAGGTTCCATGTGGTTTTATAATGGTGATCATCATCATACACTCGCATTCCATTCTTACGATAATACTCCGTCAAGTGCAGGAAGTATAGTCCTGTATAATGCAGCCGGAACATCAGCTACAATTGTTCTGGATGGTGATTATGATGGCGATGGAAGAATAACAACCCAGGAATTACGTATTACCGGCGGCAGCGATCTATCTGAATTCTTCGAGTTGACTGACGTGGACAACATTGAAAAAGGCATGGTGGTTTCAATTGATGAAAACAACCCGGGGCACCTAACCGTTTCAAACACAGCTTACGATAAAAAGGTTGCCGGCATCATCAGTGGCGCCAAAGATATCAAGCCCGGGCTCATCATGAGCCAACAAGGGACTATTGCCGATGGCGAACACCTGATTGCACTTTCGGGAAGGGTATATTGCATGGTTGATGCGACGGAAAACCCGGTTGAAATTGGCGATATGTTGACCACCTCGGAAGTACCGGGTCATGCCATGAAAGTAAATGATTTTGACCAGGCCCGTGGAGCTATCATTGGTAAAGCAATGACTTCATTAAAAACAGGTAGAGGACTCGTATTGGTTTTGGTCAGCCTTCAATAAAAAAAACCAAGATAATGAAAAAAATAATCATATCAATAAGCATTTTAGCTATTGCGCTATTTTGGGTAATTAGAAAAAATGATACTCACCAACCTGAGCCAAAACAGGAAACTGAAGAGGAGGCTACCAACACTGGTTTTTTTAAGTACCGGATGGCCTCACGGGCTGGCAAAGACGGAAAAATTCCATTTAATGCATTAGTAAAAGCAAAGCGGCATATTGACAGAATGCCGAAACCTTCCGGCAGGGATGCGGGATTATGGGAATGGGACTGGCTGGGCCCCTCAAATATTGGTGGCAGGATAAGAACAATCCTTCCCGACCCCAATAATTCCAATGTACTTTGGACAGGCTCTGTCTCCGGAGGTATCTGGAAATCAACGAATGCTGGAGCCTCATGGAGTCCTGCCGATGACTTTATGACGAGCCTGGCGGTAACTTCTATGGTATTCGACCCCTCATCTACCAATATTATGTATGCGGCAACAGGAGAAGGATTTGGTAATCATGATGGCCTGCCAGGAGCAGGTATATTGAAAAGTACGGATGGTGGCCTTACTTGGAATCAACTGTCAAGCACGGACAACAGTAACTTCAAATGGGTTACCCGACTTGCCGCCCACCCCAATTCAGACAGTGCCGGCGTACTTTATGCAACTACAGGTTCTTCCCATGTTTTTAAAACTACGGATGGAGGTGCAACCTGGGTTAATAAACTAAACACTTCATCGGGTGGCCGTGATGTAAAAATTGATCCCAATAACCCTAACGAAATACTGGTTGGCTGTTCAAACGATGCCTATATGTCGACGGATTATGGTGAAACATGGACAAAACTCTCAATAGGAGGTTCCAAATTACCTGTCGATCCGGGCAGGTGTGAGGTGAGTTTTTGCCCGTCAAATACCAGCAAACTTTATATATCAATTGACAGTGTTGGTGGTCAATTATGGTCGTCAAACGATAACGGCAATACATGGTCTCTTAAAAATACAGGATCAAATTATCTTGAAACACAAGGTGGGTATGATCACACTATCTGGGTTTGCCCTACGAATAGCAACAAACTGGTAGTCGGGGGCATGAACTTTTTTAGAAGTACAAACGGTGGAACAAATCTTACTAAAATAAGTAGTAAATTTGATTATCATTATAATGGTAGTTGTATTTCCGTTCATGCTGACCAGCATTGTATTATAGAAGCATCAGACTTTGACGATTTATCTAACCCCAGAGTATATATATCCAGTGATGGCGGAATTCAAAAAACTGACAATATATGGACTGTTTCGGAAACATCAGGATGGGTTAACCTTGTGAATACATCATTGGGTATCACACAGTTTTATAGTGGTGCAGCAGCTAACGATGGAAGTATAATTATTGGAGGAACACAAGATAATGGGACAAATAGATATCGTGCAAGTGGCTCATGGAGTGGACCTGATGCATGGAAACATGTTTTCGGTGGAGATGGTGGTTGCGTTGCGATAAACTACAATAATACAAACATCCTTTTTACGGAATACACAAATCTAGAAATCTTAAAAAGCGTTAATGGTGGAGATCAATTTTCCTTAGCAACAACAGGTTTAGGTGATGCAACAATTAGAAATCGCAGCCTGTTTATCTCTCCCTACGTAATGGATCCCAACAACCCCGATTATCTGGTTGCCGGAGGCTCACGAATCTGGAGAACCACCAACGGTGCATCAAACTGGGTTAAAATACGAGATGAAATCGGATATAGCATACATAACGGGGATACGACCTATGTAAAATGCAGCGCGATTGATATTGCTGAGGGAAACTCTTCCAAAATCTGGGTAGCTTATAATAACGGTAATATTGCTATGACAACAAATGCAGGAGCAAGTTGGACAAGGGTGGACAACAATAGTTCCTCTATGCCACACAGATACGTTACCGATATTGCTATTAATCCTAATAGTTCGGACGAGGTATTTGTAACTTTTGGTGGTTATTTTAATAATGATGTTTGGTACACAGCCGATGCCGGGGCCACCTGGGAAAACAAAAGTGGCACACCACCAAACGATTTACCTGCAATTCAGGTTAATACGGTGAGGTATCATCCATCTAATTCTTTTTGGATTTATATTGGAACCGATCTTGGTGTTTTTGCTACCAAGGACAGGGGCCTAAACTGGAGTATAATGAGAAATTTCGACGATAACGAAGGCCCGGTTAACACAGAAGTTTCCGAATTGTTCTGGCAGGGCGATGAGTTTCTTATTGCTGCTACACATGGCAGAGGCATGTACAGAACATCTTCTCCGCCACGTATAATTTATGTTGACTTAAATGCCGCACCGGGTGGGAATGGCAGTGTTGCCCATCCGTTTCAAACCATCTATGAGGCAAGCCAGGCATATGGACCGGGAACGACGATCTCCATTAAATCAGGTACCTATGAAGAATCGCAGATTATTTTCTTTGAACGTGAGGGCTACGTCATCACAACCAACGGAAGTGTGCTTATTAAATAAGGACGTATCGCCAGGCTTTCAATAATTTAGCCACAGACTCACAGATGAAAACAATAATCATCTGTGAATCTGTGGCTATTTTTACATCTTCATTTGGCCTAAGCCTGTCTGACGGCTGAGCTTGAGAAATAATTAAAACAGGAAACTCCGGCCATCAAATGCCTTTCAGCTTATTCAAAAAGGAATAGAGGTCTTCTCCGATTTCTACATTCAACCTTTTGCGCAAGCGGTACCTGGCAACCTTTATGCTGTTGGGCGAGATGCATAAAAGAGCCGCGGTTTCTTTAATGTTCAGGTTTAAACTCACCAGGGCTGCCAGCCTGAAATCGTGCGTATTCAGATTGGGGTTTAACAAGCGCAGTTTTTGATGAAAGCCTTTGTTTACACTTTCAAAATAATTTTTAAACAGCTCCCAGTCTTTTTCGGTTTTCTGGCTCTTCCCTATATCCTTAATAATGGCATTGAACTGCCTTGCCAGTTGTTCGCTCACCTGTGATGAGATGGCATTCAGTTTTTCCCGTATATCCGCCAGCATCTGGTTCTTTTGCAGCATATTCAGGGCATGTGTGGTAAGCTGCCTGGCTTTGTAATCGACTTCGGTTTGTAATTCTTTCGCACTCAGTTCTTTATTTTTTAAATTGGTTTCGAGTAGTTTTTTCTCAATAAGGTACAATTCCTTTTCCTTTTTCCTTTTCGAGAAATAATAAGCCGCCACAACAATCAGGAGGGCAAGGGCAAGCAGCACAACGACGATAAACAATCGCTGTTTACTTTGGATGGCAAGGGCTTTGGTATGTTCACTCTGGTTGAGTTCTTTCAGAAATACAATCTCATTCTCTTTCCTCTCCGTTTCAAATTCTGTTTTAAGGCTTTGGATGTATTCCTGGTTTTTCATAATGGTGGCCGAATCCTTTAGGCTGAGGTGTTTTTCAACAAAATGGCATGCTTTTTCAAACTGCTTTTTGCCTTTGTAGGCCTTCGAAAGCAATTTGTAATCTTCCATTTGCACATCCATATTCCCGCTTTCCACCGCGAGTGGCAAGGCCAGATTCCCATGCACGATGGCGCTGTCGTATATCTGCTGTTCTAAAAACATCCGGCTCATAGCGAGGTGCAGGCGACTATTGTTGGCACCGATGGCATTGTTGTTTTCCAGCGCCCTGACGAAATAAGGGTAAGCATCATCATATTTTTTCTGACTGCTCAGCAGTAGGGCGAGGTTCTGTAGCACAATGGCCTGGTTCCGGTGGTCGCCCCTGTTTTCATTAATACCGAGGGCTTTTTTGTAGTTTACAATGGCCCGGGAAGTATCCCCCGTTCTTTTATACAACACCCCCAAATTGGCATAGCAACGCGCCATATATACCGAGTCCTGCTCACTTATTGCATCTTTCAAAGCCCGGCTCAACCACACCTGGCTATTATCGTAATCTTTAATGGCCAGGTAAATGCTGCCAATATTTATTTTGCTGACAATCAGGGTGCCGGTTTCCGCGTGATTCGCTTCCTTGATTTTAATAGCTTGAATAAAACAGCGCAATGAAGAATCGTAATGGGCTGTTTTGATGTAAGCCGTTGCCATATTGTTAAGTAATTTGGCGTAGTACAAAGGAGATATCTTGTCTGTTGTCCTTTCCGTTCCAAAAGCTTTGTAATAGGTTTCTGACTTTTTGAGTTCATCCAATGCTTTGGCATATTCGGCCATTAAATAATAATCGGTTCCCCGGTTGAGATAAGAATAAATAATATTGACCGTATCCTGAATTTCAAGCGCCTTTTGCAAACAGATGTTGGCATAATAATCTACTGAATCGTAAATTCTTTTTTCCCGGTAAGCCTGTGCAAGGAGGAAAGTGGCATCTACAAACAAGGTATCGTTATCACTAAAATATTGTAAAACTGACGTTGCCCTGCCGATGGAGGCATCTGCATCAATAAACAACAAACTATCTGCTTCCTTAAGTAGGTTTTTTCCCCGGAGGGGGGAAGCAGTCTGTGAAAAAGCAATGGAAAGAAATAAGAGTGGTATGACAAAAATGGATGCAAAAGTGAATTTCATCTGCCTGGTTTTTAGAATAAATGAAACGAAATATATCTCTTAAACGGTCGGAAACCGTCTTTGTTCACAAAGTTAGAAAAACATCAATGCTAACCGCCGCATCTTTCTGCACATTAAACAAAGTCCTGGTTTACATTTTTAACAATTGATATTGTGCATATTAGAGGCACATCAATATCCTTCTTAATAAAGAAAACCAAATAAATTTCTTAGCTGTATACCTCAAGTTAACCTCATAAATTAGGTTACCCGCTTTCCTGCTAATAAGTTTGCAGCGGTTAATAAATACAAAAAGAACTTGCATCATGCCCATCACAACAATTATCAACAATAAATTATATGTCCAGTTAGACAGTTGGGTAAAAGAGGGAATGATTACCGTAACCAATGAGCAAAAACGCAGCAAGACGGTGCCGATAAAAGATTCAAATTTTGAAATGATTGATTTACCGGAAAATTCCCATCTGCTCCAAATCGTAATCAAAGCAGAATCAAAAACAATAACCAAACAGATTAAACTATGAAAAATTTTAAAAGTAGGAACATCAGCGTCACCAAAGTCAGTATTATTCTCTTTATACTCATGCTTGGCATGACGGCCACTGCACAGGTAGGCATCAACACCGATGGCAGCAGCCCGGATGGCTCAGCCATGCTGGATGTAAAATCGGATGCTGCAGGCATCCTCATCCCGCGGATGACCAGGGCACAACGTGATGCCATTACCAGCCCGGCAACCGGCCTGATGATTTATCAAACAAACGATGTAGCCGGTTTTTATCATTACGATGGCTCCGATTGGAAAACGGTAGGTTCAGGAGCATTTTCTATTGATGATCTTGCTGATGGAAAAGCAGGGGGACATAGCTGCTTTTTGGGAGAAAACGCCGGTATGAACGATAATGGGACAGTTAAGGATAATACAGCAGTTGGTTTCAATGCATTACAATTAAATACTGATGCTGTTGACAATGCCGCATTTGGCACCTATGCTTTGAAAAATAGTAGTGGAAATTTGAATACGGCCATTGGTAGTTATTCCTTAACTGCCAGCACATCAGGAATGGGTAATACTTCTGTTGGGAAGAGTGCATCACAACTGAATACTATTGGAAGTTATAATGTTTCTTTAGGAGCTTTTGCAAACTATTCCAATGAGGAAGGCTCTCATAATACAATCATTGGTGCGAATGCGGGCAGTGGATTAGCAGTACAAAATATATCCGGCAATGTATTCCTGGGTTATTCAGCAGGCTTTTACGAAACCGGTGACAATAAATTATATATCGAGAACTCTGTGTCTTCATCCCCCTTAATTTACGGTGAGTTTGATAATGACCTTGTTAAGATAAACGGTGATTTAGAAGTTACGGGAGCTCTTACCGGTATTGGTATTGATGATTTATCTGATGGAAAAACAGATGTGACCAGTGTATTTCTTGGCGATGGTAGCGGTGAGAGCGATGATGGGACAGACAATTATAATACCGGAGTTGGTAAATCGGCATTAAATTCAAGTATTGATGCTACTTACAATACAGCAATAGGCACCAATGCTTTGAGCCTAAATAATGCAGATTATAATACGGCCGTTGGTAGTTATTCATTAGCTGCCAGTACAACAGGATTGGCGAATACTTCTGTCGGGAAGAGTGCATCGCAATATAATACTTCAGGTTATTCTAACGTCTCTTTAGGCGCTTTCGCAAACCTTTACAATGAGGAAGGCTCAAGTAATACGATGATTGGTGCGGATGCAGGGAGGGGAACAGCGGCTCATAATATATCCGGAAGTGTATTCCTGGGTCATGGAGCAGGCTTTTACGAAGCAGGTAACAATAAATTATACATCGAGAACTCCAGCTCATCTACCCCCTTAATCTATGGCGAGTTTGATAATAACATACTTACAGTAAATGGCAAACTGGGTATAGGTACCACTTCCCCAACTGTTCAGCTCCACATAACAGGGGGCACTGATGCGATACTGTCAGGAGGAGGCTATCTTGTTACCGGGCTAACCAGCGGACAAAACATTGTAATGGACGAAAACGAGATTATGGCACGAAATAATGGCGCAATATCTGCGATTCATTTGCAAAGAGATGGTGGAGCATTTAATTTGCATTACGGTCTGGATGAATCAAATGAGTTTGTTGTGGCTACGGATGGGAAAACAGGAATTGGCGAAAACGCCCCTACGGCAAAACTGCATATCAATACCATCTCAGGTGAAGAGGGTTTACGGGTTCAGATTGTAGGGACGACAAAATTAAAGGTGGCTTCAAATGGCAGTGTTGCGGTAGGATATAATCCGACAACACCCACTTTCGCCCTGCAATTGCAAAATAGCTCGGTCGATTTAGAAGGAAGGGGGCTTGCCTATTCGTGGACCACCTATAGCGACGGTCGCCTGAAAACCGATCAAAAAGAGCTGGAATATGGTTTACATGAAGTGATGCAACTGCAACCAAAAAGTTATTTCCACCACAATTCCGAGACCAATGAAGACGGTACCTTTACGATGATCGGCTCACATAAAACCTACACATTTGGATTTATCGCCCAGGAATTGAACCAGGTAATCCCTGAGGCAGTATATGTGCCTGAGGACGAATCGAAAAACCTTTGGGCAATTGATTATGAAAAACTGATTCCCGTGCTCACCAAAGCCGTCCAGGAACAACAGCAGGAAATTGAAACACTAAAAGCGGAGAATAAAATGATAAGAACGCAGGACTCCAGGATGAAAAGCCTTGAAAAGGAAAACGCCAACTTAAAAGCCCGTCTCGGCAGGCTGGAGAAACTGATGGAAAGATAAAACCAAGACAGGGAAGCTTGCTTGCTCAAAGTCTATCTCGATCGGGGCGGACTTTTTTATTGTGTTGGAGAATAGACATAAAATGACCCAAAAGTATCCCTCAACACAGATACCACACGGCTGAAAACCCAACACAAAAAATACTTTTACATTCCTGATTTGATTCGTACGAATTATTGTATCTTTGCCGCCGCAAAAAGCTCCCGATAGCTATCGGGAGGACAGAACAGTAAAAAGGTAAAATTGAAAAAACATTATGACACATTGGTCCCGTAGCTCAGCTGGATAGAGCATCTGCCTTCTAAGCAGAGGGTCACAGGTTCGAGTCCTGTCGGGATCACCAGTGCAGTGTTAACATACTGTATAACAATACTCTCAAAATCGGGGTATAAAAAAGGGTCTAAATATATAGACCCTTTTTTTTGTAATCGCTTTTCTAATTGCAGCAGTAGTAGTACAGTTTGAAGCATTATAAATTCTCTGTAATAAGAAATAATTGTATTTTTTATTCTATTGGGCATTTAATTTGCCATCCAATTTAGCTCTTTAGAGTGTACGTTTAAAAAACAGATATGGACAAAAGCATTTGTCCACAGTTGGAAACGGCTGAAACCATTTAATTTTATAAGTATGAATGGAAAAGAAATTGCCCTAATGTTAATGCTAATTGCTTTCTTCTCATCTTCGTCTGTACTCTTCTTCTAATTCTTTCGATATTGGTATCTTTATTGTAACATTTATCTGTTAAATTCTCAGCCCGCCATCCCACTAATAAAAGTCTCTACAAAATCAAAGATGCGGTTGCTTACTCTTTCGATAATGGTTTTGCGTTCACGGATTTTGGGTTTGATCTCCAAAGTTTTTACAATGTCTTCTCTTAGGGGTTTGCGTTCAGTGAAAAGGTAGTTTTCAATAACATCCTGCAATTTTTCCGGAATCAGCTTTTCTTCTTTGCACATATTGTCCAGGGCTTTTTGTTGCTCTGCTTTCCAGAAGCTGTCAAATTCTTCGGGTATATCTGTTGCGTCTTGTATTTCCGGCAGGTTTTCGTTTATAAATTGTTCGATTAGCTCTTTTTTGTTTCTCAGCTTGGCTTCACCGGCCAGCAGGTCAACAATTGCCTGTCTGTGTTTTGCTTTGTTTTCAGGATGAGCATCCTTCAGGTTAGCTAAGAGCTGTAGGATGTAAGCAACGTTGATCTCATCCCTGCGAATCAGTTCCAATTCAAAATCCACTTCATTTAATATGCTGTCTTTCTCTGTAAAAGAACTGCTCTTTACTTTGTCATATAGGTCAAGGTATTTGCTTTTATAGTCCTCGAATTTTTGCTCATTCATTGCCAGGTCATCATGGCTGAATTCTACAAAACTTGATAGCACGTTCTTCAATCGCATCAGTTCACGGAAGGCTTTAATGAATTCCAGTTCTTCCGTTTCGCTTTGCAAATTATTTACACTGTCAACAGTTGGCGCAATTTGAAGCAGGTCGCCAAATCCGGTATTGAATTTCCGAACGTACTCTTCATAAGGCTCTATCAATATGACTTCCCTGGCATCTTTATTGGAAAACAAGGTTATCGCATCATCAGTGGCTTTCTTTAGGTTTCGAAAGCATGTTATGTTTCCTTGTGACTTCTGCTCATTCAGTATCCTGTTTGTTCGTGAATATGCCTGTATCAATCCATGGTGTTTCAGATTTTTGTCCACATACATTGTATTCAGGGTAGGGCTGTCGAAACCTGTAAGGAACATATTTACCACCAACAATATATCTACCTGACGGGTCTTTACCTTTTTTGAAATATCGTTGAAGTAGTTGTAAAACGACTGGCTGTCTTTGGTGGAGAATTTGGTACCAAACATTTGGTTGTAGTCTCCAATGAAATCATCCAACTTTTCCCGACTGTGTGAATTGTATTTCGGCAAATCCTCTGCGGCCATTGACAGCCCTTCCTCGTAAATACCAGTTGCATCTTTGTCATCTTCATTCACACCGTAAGAAAAGATCGTGGCAATTTTTAAGTTGTGTTTTCCGGCTTCTTTACTTGTCCTGAACAACTCATAGTATTTAATCAGGTTATCAATACTCGACACACAGAACATAGCTGTGAATGTCTTGCCATGCGTTTTGCGGTTGTGAATACTGATGATGTAGTCTGCAATCTTTTCCAGCCTGTCCGATGAATCAAACAATTCTTTGGTATCAATTCCTTCCACATCAATATCGGCGTATGCACCACTGCCTTCTTTTTCTTTATACCTGCCAATGTACTCTACCGAAAACTTCAATACATTTTCATCCTTGATGGCATCGGTAATCACGTATTTATGCAGGCATTCGTCAAACAGGTCTTTGGTGGTGTGCTTGATGGAGGCTTTTGTATAGGCATTGTCCACAAATATGGGTGTGCCGGTGAAACCAAACAATTGGTGGTTGTTAAAGAACTTTACAATTCTTTTGTGGGTATCGCCAAACTGAGAGCGGTGGCATTCATCAAAAATGAAAACGATTCGTTCGTCTCTCAGTTTCTCCATCCTACTCAAATACCTTTTCTTGCTGATGGCGGTATTGAGTTTCTGAATGGTGGTAACAATCAGTTTGGTATCGTCGGCAAATTGTTGAACCAATTTATGGGTGTTGTCTGTACCATCAACGCTGCCTTTCGAAAAGCTGTTGAATTCTTTAATGGTATGAAAATCCAAATCCCTTCTGTCAACCACAAATACTACTTTGTGTACTGTTGGCAGGTTCATAATTATCTGACTTGCCTTGAATGA
>Ga0164318_10002387_pt1 | contig 17420 bp, 11 predicted proteins | sample GuaBasSedimGuay9_FD_113734 | JGI IMG/M metagenome (GOLD analysis project Ga0164318, IMG submission 113734) | Subseafloor sediment microbial communities from Guaymas Basin, Gulf of California, Mexico - Guay9, Core 4571-4, 0-3 cm | ecosystem: Environmental > Aquatic > Marine > Hydrothermal vents...
ACTTTTATCTGGGGAAATTTGGCGACAAAACGCAACTCATGCTAACAAAATGGCAAAACTTCTAGCAGAAAAAATAAAAGATATTCCACAGATCAAGATAACTCAAGAAGTGGATGCAAACGGAGTTTTTGCTATTGTTCCTTCTAAGATAATTCCAATATTGCAGGAAGAGTTTTTCTTTTACATGTGGGATGAACATAACTCCGAAGTGCGTTGGATGACCTCGTTTGATACAAATGAAGAAGATATTGAACAGTTTGTGATATTAATAAAAAAATTGCTGGACTCGACTTAACAATTCGGTGTTTTTCTATTCTATCTTAACCGAAGAGCTGAGTTGAGAACAGCACACTCACATCGAGGACGATCAAATGAAACCGCAGGTTCAATCGAGACGATTGAACTGGCGGACCTGCAAAGCAGTTCAATAAAGTCACATGTGGTCATATTGTACTATTTCAACAACATTAATTTCTTGGTAAGAGTTTCTTTACCTGTTTTCAATTTTACAAAATAGATACCTGTTGATACAGGTTGTTTGTTATCATCAATACCGTTCCAAATAATTTGCTTATTTGCCGATTTAGAAATTTGATTATTCGAGAAAGTTTTAATTTTTTGTCCCTTTAGATTGTAAATCACTAATTCAGCATTTCCGGTAGTTTCAGTGCTTAATTCAAATGAAATTGTTGTAGATGGATTAAAAGGATTTGGAAAAACGCTTATACTACAATCGGCTTCCTGCGGAATTTGATCATCTCCGATACCAGAACCTGTAGCAGTAATTTCATAAAGATCATCGGGACTGCCGATTGTCTCATTATCTGCAAAGATTATAGTTTCATTACAGTCAAAAACCTGATCTGTTGCTTCATCATAAAGTTTGAAAATTATCTCATCGCCATTGTCATTTCCAACAATTGTAAAATACCAGAATCCATCATAATTTGGAGGATTTGGTTCTTGCCAATAACCAATACTTCGGCAGTCTGTTTCACCTCCGGGGCCAAAAGCAGCAATTGTATTTTCACCTTCGTTTGTAAAATCTTCTCCATTCAAGCTGGCTTCTGCCATCAAAATCATTGAATATTGTGTACCTGTTATTTGCTGCCAGTCAGGTGGATCCATCATGGGAAGATCATTATCTACCACTTGCAGATCGTTATCTGATGGAATGTAAATTAGTTCATCAGGGGAGTACATGAAAATCTTATAACCTTGATCTGGTTCCATAAAATCAAGATCTCCCTGCCAACTGCCGGGAGGATTTATATATGTGGATGATTGATTCTGATTTTTTACCTGATAAACATTATCTTCAATTGAGAAAAGAGCTTCTCCAATTTCTAAGGAATATAGAGGATAATAAGCGACCCAGTTCCAGCTAATATCCAAAGAAATAGCTGCTGATGGATCAATAGGAGATCCCTCTACTTCAAAACCACTTACCGCATTATTCATCTGAACTAAATATGCTTCACCGTCGGTGATCTCTAGTAGATCTCCCACCCAGTTGCCGGAAGGTGAATAATAAACTGACGATTCAGATTGGCTTTTTACCTGGTTGATGTCATTAACCAATGGTGCAAAAACTGTTTCTATTAAAGTATTATCAGGATGAACATTGAATGAAATCCAATTCCAGTTTTCATTAAGGTCAAAAGACTGGATGGAACCATTAGATATATTGTAGGGTTCTTCTGGAGTGCCAATAGTTTCATTATCAATAAATTCAATAAGTTGGGTACATTCATAAATTGTCTCGGTTGCTTTTTCAAATATCTGAAATGAAATCATCTCACCAGCAGAATTTCCTACCAGTGTAAAATACCAATATCCCTCCCAATAAGGAGGATTTGCATCTTGCCATTCTGCAATTCCTCTGCAGTCGGTATCTCCATTCGGTCCAAACGCTGCAACAATATTGCCGATACCACCGGAAATAGGAATACCAAAAACATCTGCCGTTGTCATTAATACCATACTGTATTGAGTTCCAGAGATCTGTTCCCAATCTATAAGTGTTATGTCTGCATCTGAAACAGATTGATTTCCAATAAGTTCTATATTCTCCAATGTAACTGTTACATATCCGTCTAACTGGGCAGAAATATCGTAAAAACCTGAGGTTAATTCAAATTGATAATATCCGCTCGAATTTGGATTTGTAGTTTGACCGTCACATTCTATAATTACCTCGGTGATAGAAGCTGCTGGAGGAGTATTTGTGATCAACGAAATTGTGCCGCCGATAAAGCTGTTTTGAATGGTGAGTTGGAATGGATCTGTTGGACTTCCATAAGTCTGATTATCTTGGAATACAACAGATTCATTGAAAGTATAAATCTGGTCTGAAGCAGCGTCGTAAAATTTAAAAATTATGGGTTCTCCACCGGTATTTCCTACAATTGTAGAATACCAGAAACTCTCTTCTGGTGGCGTGAGGGGTTGCCACATAGCGATGGAACGGCAATCAGATTCTCCACCTGGACCGAAAGCTGCAATAATATTTCCATTATCACCTTCTATAATACTACCATATAAGCTGGCCTGAGCTATCATTACCATTGAGTATTGAGTACCGGTAATTACTTGCCAGTTGGGAGGATCTGCACTTAAAAACATAAAAACGTTTAAAATTATTAATATAAAACTGATCTTAAATATTCGCATAATATCCTCCTTAATTATTTATTCCGAACTATTGGGAACAAAATTACTATCTTGGCTGGCTGGAATGGGATTTGTTACAGATGTAACCCAGAAGAATTTATTTGATATTGGAATGCCAGATTGTGTCCAGTTCGTGCTGATTGTTTGACCCAGGTAAGTTCCTGAATTTATATCAGGTGTATCACTCCAATATACATTATAAAAATCAGCTTCTGGTACATGATCCCAGGAAATTTTCAGAAAATTTAATTCAGGATTTATGGAAATTGTAACATTTTCTGGAGCCGGCAGTGCTGAAACTGGGCTGGTAAAACTTATAGGATGTGGAGTTGATCCTGAACCGATAGTCGTATTATTAATAAAATCTACAGTATCTTCACTCAAATATATTTCATCATCAGTTTCATTATAGATTCTGAAGCTTATTGTTTCATAATTAATATTCCCTCTGATAGTAAAGTACCAGAAACCATCGTAGTCGGGGTACCAGATTCCTATTGATCGACAATCATTTTCTCCACCCGGCCCGAAAGCTGCAGCAATGTTTTCACCTTCTCCCGAGAAAGTTTCTCCATCCAACAGTATATCAGCATTCAAGATCATCGAATACTGTGTGCCGGTTATTGGCGTCCAACTAGGAGGAGAAGCAATTAGAGTAGATAATAGCGCTATTGATAATAATGCTATTATGGATGTTCTTTTTATCATTTAACCTCTAACGATCACTAAATAAAATCAAGTAAATTTATAAACACCCCGAGCTACCCCGGGGTGTTTATCTGCTCAAAAGAATGGAGCTTATTTAATTAACAAACATTTCTTAATCTGAGATGCAGAACCAGCTTCCAGCTTATAGAAGTAAATTCCAGAGCTGTAGTCGGTTGCATTCCATACTACGTTATACGTACCAGCTTCTTTATACTCATTTATCAGGTTGCAAACTTGCTGACCTTTGGCATTGTAAATTGTAATAGTTACGTTTTGTCCTTCTGGAATAGAGTATCTGATACTGGTTAATGGGTTGAAAGGATTAGGATGATTCTGACCAAGGCTAAGTGTTGCAGGAGCATCTGGAGTGTCAGAATTAAATTCAATTCCAATAGGATTATCTACCGAACCAATGACTTCATCTGGTATATATTCGAATGATTCATAACTAACAAATTCATTGCCGGTATTCATCTCATGAGCACGGAAGTATAATTCATCAAGTTCTTCATTTCCTACAACGGTAAAGTACCAGAAGTCACCTTCCTGATATCCTATTGAACGACAGTTTCCTGCAATATCAAAAACACCAACAGCTGTGTTTTCTGCCAAATCCATCGTTGCCATTACAACCATGTTGCTTTTTGTGCCCTTCATCAACGTCCAGTTTTCAGGTTGAATTTTTTCTACAACTCTTGCATTATTACCGCGGGAAGAATTTTCAGGATATGTAAGGTTAGCAGCGGTAGTCATATTGATCTTATATCCTACCCCAGGAGACATAGTAACAAGGTCTCCAACCCATGAGCCAGAATAAACGGCAGATTGTGTCTGGTTTTTAATCATTTCAGCACTGCCCCCAAGGCTTTCCAGGGCATCTTCGATAGCCATAGAAGTTTGCGGCAGATAACCGAGCCAAGTCCAGTTTTCTGGAAGAGAAATAGGAGTTATGATGGGATTGATCTTTTCACCGTCCAATTCAAAATCGTTATATGCATTGAGCATTTGAACTAATACACCATCACCTGTATCCACTTCATTATAATCACCAAACCAAGCTGAACCTATATCGTCATACATCAGGGAGAAGCCTTCATGTTTAACCTGATAAACATCTGGAACTGTAACAAGGTCGTCAAAAATAACATCAGTATCATCAGAAGTTGGATCAGTAGGATCTGGAGTTAAGTTGAACGATATCCAGTTCCATTGCTGTGTCAGATCAAATGATTGAGTTTCGGTTGTTGAAGGAAATGTTAGATCACTTGATATGATCTCATTGTCGCTGAAGATGATGCTCTCATAAGCAGTATCAGTAGTACCAGTAGAAGAGTTATAGAAGCTGAAATCGATTTGCTCAGTTCCCGGGTTTGCCCCATAACTCACTACATTCATATACCAATAGCCTGGTATAGAAAAATAATGTTCAGTAGCATCCCAAAGCGGGTGTGGTCCATCAACCCAGATAGCAGTACCACGGCAGTCAGTAACACCACCAGGTCCAAAAGCACCCAATTGATTACTTCCATCATTCTGCAAAAATTCACCATTTTGTGAAGCAGTGATATAGACAGTCTCCAGGAAGCTTGTTCCAGGGACGGTAGACCATTCAAGTAAATCCAGATCAATATCTGTTGTAGAATAATTTGCATATACGTTCACATCGTAGTATCTGGCTATGGCATAACCATCTAATGTTGCAGTTACGTCGCAAGCACCAGTTGTTGTGCTAAGAGTATATTCACCTGTAACTGGATCTGGTGATGTTGTATAACCATTTGCTTCTACAACGACATCGGCCAGAAGTCCAGCACCTCCAGTGATAGTTACTATACCCGTAACATCACCAAAATAAACCAGAGGTTCCAAGATGAAATCAATGTCTTCAGTAGGAACACTGGATTGTACAGGAATTGATGTATAGGTTGAATCCTGGAAACCATTCAATGATGCTGTTACATCGTACACGCCAGGTGCTATTTGCAAACTATATGCCCAGTAACCAACAGGTACAGCTTCTATATAAAACGGATTAGTTTGTTCATCACCTGCCGATATAACAACACTGGAAATAGTGCCTTCACCATTTAGATCAACAGTGCCCTGAACATATCCAGGAGCAGGTAAAGACAGTTCAAAGTCTATATCTGTAACCAGCTGGTTAGCGATGACTACAACATTTGTATAGCTTAAAGGATCAGAAGTATAGCCATCCAGCGTAGCTGTTACATCGTAAGTTCCTGCCCCGACATCACCAAAATATGTACCATCTTCATTAGGATTTGTGGTGGTAACAGGATTAACTCCATCGTCTATAGTTATTAATACATCTGTAATATCACTTGGATCATTTTCATCGGTGAATGTAACCATACCAGAAATCCCAGCTTGATAGAAGAAGAAAGCTCCCATATCATTACGTGTATTATCGGGATCATCGTATTGCTCATCAGGACTTCCTGTATTTAAACATGGAGATGTTGCTTCAATATGATAATCACCAGAAGAAGCATCTACAAATTGAGGATCGTCAGTAAGCTCTTCTCCAATATTGCCAACTCCCCAGGTTACTGTAGCACCTGGTTCAGCATTTATTTCATCTTCACCACCATCAATATCTGAGTAATCGATACTGATTTCACTATTTGGGCTAACGTATATATTGTTATCATCGTTTTCCCAAACAATTGAGTTTAACAATACAATATTTGAATTATAAGTAGCAGCGATTCCGCATCCAGGCCAATTAGAAAGATTATTTGAAATTGTAAGATTTACAAGTTGCGGTTGAGAACCGTTGAATGTGTAAATCCCAGCACCTTCCAGACCTGATGTGTTATCAGCAACAAGAACATGATCAAAAGCAGGATCTGAATCGAACATGTAAACACCACCACCCTCATAGGCTGCAGTATTGTTTGTAATTTCCACATCTGTAAGAGTTGCATCTGATGTATGGAAATAAATACCTCCAGCAGCACCAGTCGATGTATTACCGTCGATAACTGTGTCTTCCATGATAATATCTGAATTTACCAGGAACATTGCTCCGCCGGTTGTTGCCTGGCTGTTTTCAATATTACAATTCTGAAATTCTATATCAGAAGAATTTACACAATAGAATGTACCACCTCTTACATCCGCACCCAGACCACTTGCAATACCGTATTCGAAATTGCAATAGTAAAATCTACTCTCATTTTGTCCGTTGGTGTCAGTATCAGTAAATCTAAAACCATGCCATCCTGTAGCAGGAACAACAGCTGTAAAAGTAATTTCATTACCATCTATACCATCAGCAAGAATTCTACCCTCGACGTTAAATTTATAGTGACCAGTAAATTGAACAGTTACACCGTCTTCAATTGTAAGTTCATCTCCACTGTCCAGTGTAATTTCACCATTAATGTTATATGGACTTTCAGCTGCTGTCCAATCTAAATCGACCAGACTACCACCCGGGATATTAACATCCGCCAATAATCCGGCAGATATGCACAACAACATACTAATAAAAACCAAGATCTTTTTCATAAGACCTCCTTATTTTTTTTCTATGGTTTTACTTGAACGATTTTTAAACCTTCATTATCTGTAATATAAACATAACTACCTGACTGCTGGATAGATACAGGCTCAGTATCCATAGCCAGGAATCCCAAAACATACGGAGAAACCGGATTGGATGCATCTATTACAAATAATCCATTTTCTTTATCAATCAGATAGACATAGCTATCTTCTGTGCAAACACCATAAGCAAATCCTCCTGTTTCTAACTGAGAAATTTCTATCGGATCATTAATATCCGAAATATCTAAAATTGTTAATCCATTTTCACCATCTGCTAAATATGCCATTCCATTTTCTACATAAACATCATTGGTTAACCCACTGGTAGGGTAAGCAGAAACCTGGAATGGATTATTTGAATCTAACACATCAATTATACTTAAGCCATTTAAGCCATTGGCCACAAAGGCATATTGTGAATAAAAAAATAATTTTCTGGCATCACTAAGAGGATAATTGGATTCGAAAAACAATGAAGATGCTGCATAATAGATTGAAAGACCATTTACTCCTTCTGCAATATAGGCAAAATCACCATAGACAATTATATCTTTGGGAATTCCCTGTGTGTAAATAGTGCTTATAAGAACAGGATTCAATTCATCAGCAATATCAACTTTGCTAATTTGCCCTTGAGTATTTGCACTATTCTGAGTAGCTACATATGCGAAATTATCTATAACATCGGCAGAAAGAGTTCTATCTGCCAGTTCATAGGAATTCATATATAGAGGTTGGGAGGGATTTATGCAGTCAATGAGTGTTAATCCGGCATAATTATCTGCAACATATGCTGTTCTATGCAGCACATTCCAGTCGGCAATCGCCACATCCAGAGCATTCCCGGGAGTAAGAGTAGATCCAACAAGTCCCAGTATTACATTTGTAGTATCTATATTACTGTAATTTGAACTGTAAACTCCCTTGTAAGCTCTTACACGATATTGCATTGTAGCACATTGGAGAGTAAAATCATCAATGTAAGTTATGGTATTACTATCCACTACAGCGTAATCAAGTTGCCAGTCCTGGTAACCAATCTTTTTATCTATATAAAAACCATCTTCACCGATGCTTATATCTTGCCAGTTCAAACGTAGTTTATTTACGTCTAGAATTGTTGTTTCCAAATTACTTGGAGCTGCCAGTGAATTGAATACATTTCCTTCCAGCCGTTCAGATCTTGAAATTCCAGTATATGGATAAATCCTATATGACAAAGAATCAAATAATGTAACATTATCTAAAAAATCTGTAGCATTGGCAGGAAGTATTTTATATTCTTTTACCCAATCACCATTTCCAATTTTCCGATCAACTTTATAGCCGTCTTCTCCAATGCAGTTATCCTGCCAGCTAATGAACTGTTCTTCCTGTGATAATTGAGCAGAGACAAAGTCGGTAGGGGATGTAAAAGGTGAAAAATAGGCAATAGTTTCGGAATAGTTGGAGAATCTTTCTGTAGTATGATTCCAAAATCTTACTTTATAAGCATAAACCAGAGTGTCGTCAGTAGGGATAAGATCTATAATTGAAGTAGTTTCTTCATCTAAATTAAAGCCATAATTACCATTTGCACCCCAGCCATTTTCGTACCAGATCTGGTCACCAACTTTTCTGGCAACATAAAAACTTATAGTATCGGCATCAGAGGGATTAATATAGATCCAGGAAAGTTCAATTTTTCCGTCTTCGTATTGATTAATAGCAAGATCGGTAGGAACATCATCAATTGGATCAACAACACCATCTCCACAGCTGAAAAAGATAAAACCCGCAAGTATTATGGGTATTAACAGCTTTAATGCTTTCATTCCTCTTCCTCTTCAAGATCAATATCTGTTTTAATGTCGAAGTAGCTCTTGGCTTTTTCAAATTCGATTTTTTTCTCTCCTACCTGTTCTTTGATCGTAGTCTTTTTCTTAAGTCGTTCATCTAATGGTTCAACAATTTCAGCTTTAAGAATTACGATCATTTCAGATGTAGAAACGTCATAACTATTATATCCAAAAAGATACCTTAATCCGAAGATCCACCAAGGAAGATCTTTTAGAACAGGAATTCCAGCTCGAGAGGTTCTTCTATCTGTATCATACAGACCACCAATCACAGTTTCTTCACCATCAAACAACAAAACATCAGTCGTAGATTTGCTTTTATTAACTAAAGTAGAAACATCACCAGGGACAGCATCACTTTTTTCTACCTTAACTACAAGGTAGATAGCTTCCTGCCCATTTGCATCCAGAATATTTGGGGTAACTTCCAGGATTATACCGGTTTCAAAAAATTCTTCAGTAACATTGCCTGCGTCATCCAGGGTTTTCACCGAGAAATCCTGACCAACCTGAATATAACCTTTTTTGGATGAAAGCACGGTGATATTTGGACGGGCGACAATCGTGCCCTTCTGGTATTGTTCTAATATTCTTAGCAAAACATCTAACTGGATATTTACATTTCCGGCATTAATATTTCGTGATGTCGCTGCTGAGAAAATATCATCACTTACTTTATCTGCACTATTAAAGTTCACACTGGCATTTACATTTCCCATAAATAAAGATGACCAGTCAATTCCAACTTCTTTAGAAAGTGTTTTATCTGCTTTGAAAAAGATTGAACTGATCCTGATCTGTTTTGTATCCGCAGTAATTGCATTTTCATCAACTGGTTCTTCGGGAATTTCGATTTCAGGATCGGAAACAATATAAGCTCCGGGTCGTTCTTCCAAGACCAGATCATTTAGTTTAACTATCAAAGCTAAAGCATCTTTCCAGTAAAGTTGACGAATCGGGAAGCCAATAGGTGTATTTAGAGAACTGGTATTAATAATACTTTTTTCTTCATATTGACGAGATATAACCTCAATAGTTTTAAGAGCAGTAACTAAATATGCATCACGAGCAAGGGTTATTCTTTCGTTAGCAGATATTTGAGGTTCTTTTACAGATGCATCAGCATCGGTTTGTTCCTGGGCCATCATATTCACTATGATCAGGATAAAAATGAGAATCAATGAAAATCTTTTCATTATTTATTCCTTAATATTTACCGTATTCGCTTAATTCGATCACTTTTTCTTTTACAATGCCGATCTCATTAAGCTTAAACACAGCACTTTGTTCATTCCACTCTATTCTATCAAGATAACCATAAGCAACCTTATCACCCAAATTCAGCACATGAATCTTGCCTTTGTCATCTTGCATAAATACCTTATCTGCTGTCAAACCAATTAATATACTTGTATTTACATTAACGAAATTTAATTCATACGGATCTGGAATCGGACCGTGAATTCTAGCAATGAATGGATTGTTGGAAATAGTTCTATATTTTAAATCACGGAATGGAATATTTTCCATCTCCAAAGCTGTATCTTCATAATAGGCGCGAAGATCAATAGTGAAACTTACATAATCTTCAGGTTTGTCTGCAGATTCAATACCATTGAGCATTATTGAGTCTATCACATAAAGCATAAATTGATTTTCAATTTGATAGATGAACTGGTACAAGGATCTTAAAGGAGCTTCTCCAATAATAGAGTATGAATTATACATTGTTGTTTCAACCATACCGCTATCGGTATATTTAAAATCAAATTTAAGATCAGGACAATGATTTTCGCAAATATCCAGCAAGTATTTATAAGTAGATGTAGGAGTGTTTTCTCTGCTGATAAATTTACTCTCACTCTGTACTCGCCTTTCCAGACTTTCCAGATTTTCGGCAAACATTTCCTGGTCCTGCATATCAGGATTTGCAGCTTTTAGATTTTCCAGCTGCATTCTACTTTCTTCATGGCTTCTTCGAAGCTTCTTTAGCTTGCTATTCGATTGTGCGTTGCTAATAAGAACAACAATCACTACAAATAATAACAGTGCAAGTAAGATCAACGAGTTTCTTATAGCATAACGCATATTAATTACCCGACATCTTTTCTATTTTGTAGCGAGCTGATACTGCCAATTCATCTGATGGGAATTCATCGATCACTCTAATCCAGTTTTCTTTTGCCAATTCATAATTTTCTAATTTTTCCCAAGTATTACCCAACATAATCAAAGCATCTGGAGACTTATACTTTCCCTTATTATAAACTTGTGTAAATATTCGTATTGCATCCTGATATTTATTGAGTAAGAAATAACATTCTCCCTGATAATATAGAGCATCATAACTGAGATCATGATAATCATAATTCTGCTGGAATTCATCAAACAGGCGGATAGCTGCTTGATAGTCTCCGGCAAAATAAACATCAAGAATATGACGATAATCTCTTGTTATCATTTCATCTGGAACAACAGGTCTTGTAGTTGATTCTTCCGTATCATTTAGAGCTTCCTGCAGAAGCTGATCTTCTGAAATAAATGTAATAGTGTCATCTTTGGGTACCATTTTGGGTTCAACTTTAGGCTCTTCAATAATTTCTTGTTCTACTTCTTCTTCGGGAGAAATTTCCTGTGTTAATTGAGTGACAGGAGAATCCTTCTGTTTGATCAATCGAGCTTCCGGGAAAGAATAGGAAATTTCAAATCCCCAAATTGTCAGATCTTCAACTTCATATTTCATAATAGAAGAGATATCTCCATCCGGGAAAAGCTCGGAAAACGTGATTATGCTTCTACGGGAAGTAGTAAAACCACTAACATCAAAACCCGTATCATTGCTGGTGATTTCTCCTAACCAACTAATAGGATTTGCAGCAAGTGTTTCAGAAAAAGTGTTAAGAATATAATACCAAAGATTTTTATTACCAGATAAGAGTTCCACTTTCTCGAAATTCGATTCAAGTTCTGTCAGTCTTGTTTTGATCTCATTCAGCTTTACTATCATTCCTCTGTTACGAGATAACTCAATTTCCAGTGAAGCATTTGATTTCTGAAATCCTATAATATCGTGTTTTATAACAAGATTGGAGACAGTACCATGATATGCCATGAAGAAAATACCAGCGAGAACAAAATATCCATGCCAGGCAATTTTGAAGTATTTCTGGTTTTCAATAACCTTGGGAGGTAATAGATTACAGTGATAGAAATCTTTATTTTTAGGATCCAGGGTTTTCCAGGCCAATGCAATCGGAATTGCGAATCTGGCAATATTCTCTTCTGTGATGTGAGTGCCTGTACCTTCCTGGATAAAGAGTTTTTTCAAAGTAAGTCGCTGAATTAAGTCTCCATCCATAGCTTTCGAATTGAAAAATTCGATATCTGAATCTGAAACATGATCTCCAATAAGGATAACATTCTTGGTGATAGCCATGTCAGAAACATCTTGTTCCAGGATTACTTTTGAGTAAATTGCCTGTCTTGTAGTTTCATAATCAGCTTCCGGAACGATTATCGGGAAAGTCTTTATATGCATCCCGTCGCGCATTACGATTCCTACTTTATAATCGATACCAATATATAACAAGAGAACAAATTCATCAGCAGGGAATTCGTAATTGTGACGAATAAGATTCATCAAAGATATTTCATTTGGATCTATGTAGCTATAGAAATACCTTTCTTTTGATAATACAAGATTTATATCTCTCAGTGCATGAAATAATTGAAATCTTCCACGATGAGTAAATGCAAGTCCAGATTTATTAGGGTTTTGAATATAACCAAGGGTGAAGTTTCTTGATTTTATTTCTTTAGGAGTAAGCATCTCCTTCATCAGTTTCTTTTTTAAACCAGACTTAGCAAAATCAGAGTCAAATTTAAAATATGTTATCTGCTCATCGTTTGCACTAAATGATATCTTACCGCGATCAAGTGGAAAAATCTGCAGGAAGTTCTGTAGTTCTCTTTGCCCCGGCAATACTTCATCGCCGTTCTCATCAAGCTTTTCAATATCTTCAGTTTGATCTATATCAGAAAGGTCAGGGAGTTCAAATGCATCTTCGTCCAAGTCCTCTAAATCTGTAAAATCTTCATCTTCAACTTCTGGAGAAATTGGCAGTACTTCATCTTTAATTTCTTCTTCTTCACGAAAGAGGGGAGAAGACAGGATCGTTTCATCAAGGCTTTCAACTTTAATGATGCCATTGCTGAGAATAAGCTGAGCCACTTTTATGTTCAGCCCGTCCTGAAAAATTCCAAATGCTCTTTTCTCTTTCATAAATTATTTATTCATCTTAAATTGAATACTTAAATAAATGCTTCAATCTTTTTTTATTATTTGCATGATTTAGTGCTGATTCTCTAGAAATCTTTCCGGCAATATAGTTAGTATAAAGATCCTGCTCTAATGTGAGCATGCCTATTTTTTTCCCTTCGATCATCATCTGGTAAATTTCATTAAGATTATTATTCCTGATTGCCGCCTGTACAGAAGCATCAACAGATAAAATTTCTTTGCATAAGACAAGTTTGCCAAATTTGTCAGGTACAAGTTTCTGGGATACTATAACTTTCAAAATATCAGCTAATCTGAATCTGATCCTATCTTGTTCTTCTTGAGGAAACTCACTCACGATTCGTTTAATACTTTCAATCGCAGAACTTGTATGTAAGGTGGAAAACACTTTGTAGCCAGTATCTGCTGCTTCCAATACATTTGCTACTACTTGCTTATTTCTCATTTCCCCTACTACTATTATATCCGGGTCAAGAGTAAGAACTTGCTCTGTTGCCTGTTCATAATTTTTAATATCTTTACCAATTTCACGATGTCTTATAATACATTGCTCAGATTGATGCATATATTCGATAGGATCGTCAATGATAATGATGAGTGCTTTGTTTTTACGATTATTCATATCGATAATCGTGTCTAATGAATATGTTTTTCCAGAACCGGTAATGCCGGTCATCAGATAGAGACCAGATTTTTCATACTGAAGATTAAGGCGCTTATAAATAATTTCCGGATATCCAAGAGCTTTCAGTGGCAGAAGCTTCTCATTAATTCTGCGAAAATTTGCAACTAAAGTATTACTCTCATAATATACACTTCCTCTGAAGCGATGCTCATTTTTACCTTCTTCAAATTTCATGCTTAATGAAAAGACAAGATACTTCTCATTGAAAAGCAATACTTTTTGTTCATTTGTAAGAACAGACAACAGCATCGATGTAACTTCATCATAAGCTAATGAACGATCATCTTCCTTAGGAGAAGTGTCTCCATAAATCCTGTACCAGATCTTCCCATTCGAGCCGGGTCCACCGAAATCCATATCCAGAGCACCGAAGTTTTTCATTTCACTTAATAATTGTTTAAGATTAGATTGAGCTTCTTGCTGCCAGGAAATATGATAAGCAATCATTTTATTGATAGCTTTAAATCTTGCGGTGCCTGCAAGTGAATCTGGTAGAGCAAGTTGCATTTCATTCAGAAATGAAAAACTCATAATCCCCCTCAGTTTATGGACGTCTTTTTACTATTATAAGGTCAAATGAATACAGTAAAAAATATGTGTCAAGCAATTAATATGTAACATATTGCAATTGAGATAGTTAAAGCAACAATAACCTAAAGCTTAGTAATTACGATTAGAGACGTAACCTTAATATTCATAAGAAGATACTGATTTAAAATATTCCGAGTTGAAGAGTTATAGCTTTGAATAATAAAATGAAATGTATAAAAAAAAATGTATTATGCGCTGTTTTACACGAAATTTTAATATATAGACTAATAATTTTTGTGATATTTATTTATATTTAGCTGAATCTACTTTATCTGCTGCTAACGTCATCTCTTCCATAGTTTTAAGGACTTTATCAATTTTATACCAGTTTGCTCTTATCAAATCAAGGTCTCTGTTAGATATCTTTTGTTTCTTTAACCGGTTCTTTAAACTTTTTTCCATAGTTGAAGCAATCTTAGAATGCGGATTATCAGCAAAAACTTCATTAACTGTTTGCACTCTTAAGTATGTTCCAGCAGCCCAAGTATACTCTTCAAGGTGATTGCCGTAATCTCGAAGATTTTTATATCCATAACGTTTAACAATTCTGTTTGCCTGATTAACAAGCTGCTCTTGTTTGGCGCCAGAAGCATTAATCATTTGAAATGTTATTTTAGTGATATCATCGAACACTTTAGTAACTTTATTCAAATCAGTCAGATTTAAAGCATCAGGATTTATAGTGAAAAGAGCTTCGATCCGTGGTGCCGTTTGTTTACTGGTTTTCGATTCCCTGAGTTGTGGGTAATCCAATCCTGAATTTTCCTGTTTAGCTATGTTTTTAGAGTCAGTTTGGATTTCTTTTTCCTGTTTTTTCGAACAGGAAATTATTAGGAATGAAATCAATAATATTATATAAAATTTATTCATGTAACAATCCTCATCTAAAATAAATAATTCCTGCAATAATCAATCGTTTTCACCAGTCATCAACTTCAGCATCACTATACGCTGCATAGATTTTCTCCATTTGAAGAACATACTATTCACCAAATTGATCATAAATCTTTTCATTAATTTTTCGCCTTTATAAACGAAAAAATCCAGAATTTTCTTACGTTCAAAATGCTTAACTTTTACCTGCGTTTCAGCCCTTAAAGTAATAAATGAAGTTGCAGCTTTTATAAAACTTTCTTCACCAAAGGTGTCCCATTTCTGCAAATAATCCACAGTAGTATTATTAAGCCACATAGAGATTTCTCCACTCTCTACAATAATTATAGAGCCTACACTTCCGTCAGCAATTTTGATTGCATCACCTTCTTCATATTGTTTCGTTATACCCAAATCCATGAAATCAATTTTCTGTTCTGGTGTGAAGTCATGAAGAATGATCGGTTCTCCTTTATGCACTGATTCACTTGCAGGTTCAAATGCTTTTTGTAACGGGCCATATAGATCTTCTGAATATTGTAGTCCAGCCTTTACAACACTGAATAGTTCTTCAGCATTGATAGGTTTCGACAAGTATTGGAAAGCACCAGCATGAACTGCCTTAACAGCACCTTCGACACTGGAAAATCCGGTAAGAATTACAATTACTGCCAGAGGTTGCTTTTCTTTTATCATTTTCATCAATTCCAAACCACCAATCCTGGGCATAGCCATATCAGTTAAAAATAGATCGAAAACTTCAACATCCATCTTATCAAGACAATCCTGGCCATCTACAGCAACTGTTACTTTATAACCCTCGTCTTCTAACAATTCCTTACAAAGCTCTCTTATACTAGGCTCGTCATCAACTATTATAATATGTTTTTTCATATCAATCCCCGCTTTAATTTCAATCTCTATATTTTTTCTTTATCTCTTTCTTCCTGAATAATCTTAAGATTTTTAATTTTTTGTAGTCTTGTAAGCAACTTATTTATATGATTTATAGCCTCGGTCATTTGGTTTCCGGTTTTTGATAATTTTTCATCTTTATAATCACCGGCTGCTTTTATTATTCTTCTTATAGAGAGAGATATTATAGTTAATGGATTATTTATATCATGATCTAAAGAAGCGATTTCAGCTGCTGCAGTTACGACTTCTTTATATTCCTCGATCTTCTTTTTATTCTGTAGTATCATCTCTTGTTTTTCAGAAATTTCTTCATCTTTATCGTCTAAATACTTTTTACTTAATTTTGTGGCTTCTGAGATTCTTTTTATAAGATCGCTGATGAAAGAAGAAATGAAGGCGATTCCACTGAATAAGCCAGTATAGGAGATCAAAAAGATAGTTTGTGTTTGTATGTTAGGGTCAAATTCCGCTCCATTAACAGGCATTAAAATCTTGAAATTATACATCAATAATAAGGCAAGTAAACTCATGCTGCCTATCATTGCAGCTATAATTCCACCAGAAGATTCAATTGAGATACTTGCTGTTATTACTGCGATCAGATAGATCCAGACAAAAGAACTGCTTAAACCTCCGGTTAAATGTACAACCAGTGTAGCAAATATAATATCGAAAAGGACCTGTAAAGTACCCCACAAAGTATTTGTTTTTATTATTTGCAAATGAAACAAAACATTCAAGATACTTATTCCAATAAAAACAACAACGAAAATAATAATCGGGTATGTATTATTAATATTAGTAACCTGTAAAATCCCAATAGCAAACAGCACCATTACAATAAACCAGCGGATCTTAGACCACCACTTATACATTTGGATTTCAGGATAGAAAATACTGCTTTCTTTCATTCTAGCTCCTACTTCGCATATTCTTTAATACTTAATATTCTTTCTTCCGATATAAAGAAAGTATCATTCATTATGTCTGTTAACTGACTTGGATCATAAATTCCATCAAGGATTCTAATTTCATCAACCGTAGCATCAATGCAGGTAAAAGCCCCAAACCATGAAATACTAGTTGGCCATCCACCTAGAGAAACTGCGTTATTATCAGCATGGTTTGCCCATTTATCAACGATCTTTGAATTCTCAAAACCTTCATCATAAATATGGATTTTTATTTCTGCTTTAGTTTCTGAGTATTCTCCATCATAGGAGCCAACTATAAAGTGCCAGTCATATACATCCATTTGCCA
>Ga0164318_10002388_pt1 | contig 17419 bp, 20 predicted proteins | sample GuaBasSedimGuay9_FD_113734 | JGI IMG/M metagenome (GOLD analysis project Ga0164318, IMG submission 113734) | Subseafloor sediment microbial communities from Guaymas Basin, Gulf of California, Mexico - Guay9, Core 4571-4, 0-3 cm | ecosystem: Environmental > Aquatic > Marine > Hydrothermal vents...
AGTTCAAGTTTGGTCCCATAGCAGAGAAACCCATAGTCGTGGAGAACAGGGGTCTGTTTCTTGGGGGAGAATCTAGGGTTTTGCTGGACATTTTTGGCGTCACTAGGGATGTAATTGTGGGGCCAGACATTGTTAAGTATATGGGGAGCCTTGAGGACCTGTCTAGGTATCTAGTTTATCCTATGAGGGATGGTGTGGTTGACAAGAACGATGAGAGGGCATGGAGGGTACTATACGAGTTGACTAAATATGGTTTTATCATGACCAAACCAAGCGGCAAGGACTTCGAAGGATTCTATGTCACCGCTGCACTGTCTGCGATAGCTCCAGACTATATGTATGAGAAGATATTCGACATTCATGCCAGGATAGACAGGGAGCTGGGCGTGGTTAAGGCGGTCACGATAATACCTCAGCCCTTGGCTGTGGCCATAGCGGAAAAGGTGATAACCTGTGTAGTCGTAGAGTCCGGACACGGCAACACTCAGATAACACCTATCTCCATGTACCCTATTAGGAACGCTATCGTGGCGCTTAACAGAGGTGGAGCTGAGGCCGACGCCATTGCCGCAGAGATTCTGCGCGACCTTGGATACGAGGATAGAGCTAGGGAGGAGAAGTTTGTCCGGATGTTTAAGGAGGCTGTGGGATTGGTTCCCAGGGATTTGGACAAGGCTATAGAGAAGGCTAAGAGTGAGCCAGAGCGGTTTAAGGCGGTCTTCAAGATCCCGGGTACACGCATAGAGATAGACATGGCTGAACGGTCCTGGATGCGGTTCCTCATAGGGGAGGTTGTGTTTAACCCCGAGCACGAGATATTTGAGAGCTACTATAAGAGGGGAATGCCTCGTCCAAGAGACACCATAGTGGGTGGCGATAGGATCAGGGGCACAATGCCGATAGGCGAGGCTATAGAGTTTGCCGTGTCCAAGACTAGCATAGAGCTTCAGCCAAGCCTCTTCAAGGAGATAATACTAAGTGGAGGAAACTTTGCTTGGAGAGTACCTCCGGGGCTGGAGGACGTAGCTGTGGATAGTGCTGAGAAGGTCAAAACTCAGCTGAGGGAGGCTGGTATAGAGTCAAACGTTTATCTGGTCTCTGATCCACTGTATTCGGTATGGAAGGGAACGATAGTCTATAGCCTGGCTGTTCCTGAAGATTTTGAGTGGGACTGGAGTAGACGTGAGGGTTGGTTTAAGCGTGGAGTGCACTTTTAGTCCTTTTCGGCTAGGAATGTATATATTTATGTTTTTTTGGGAATGATAGTTTAGAGAAAGATAATGTATAGTAGAGCTAGAGTTTTGAACCTTGTCAAGGAGTATTTTGTCGAGCGAGAGATGGAAGTAGAGAGGGTTGAAGGCGATCAGGCACTGGACCTGTTAGTTAGAGATGGGAGGAATGTTATTGGTGTCAAGCTTGTTGTGGAGTCCAAATTGGGTATGAGTTTTCGCGATTTTGTAGAAGAGGTTTTGCTAAAGAGTTCGGGTCTAGCGGTGGACAAATACTATATTGTCGTTCCATCAGTCTATTTCCCGTTGTTGCCAAGACTGGAGGTTTTTAAGGCTGCAAGGGTTGGTGTGCTTGAGGTTAGGGACGAAGAGATAGTTGAAAGGATTGTGGCTCCTGCAAGAGAGGTGAAGGCTTCTGTTGTTTCCGAAGATGTTGATGAGTTGAGGGTGAGGCTGGAGGAGGTTGAGAGAAAACTAGAACTGTTGAGTCGTAAAGTCGACTCGATTGCTAGCGAGGTCAGCTCGTTAAAGAGTATAAGGAAGGAGCTGGAGTATTTGAAAAAGAGTGTTGAGGAAGCGAGACAAAGGAGAGAGCCCAGAGTTCTACAACATCACGCGGGAGTTGTGGAGGAGGACAAGGTTGAGGAGGGAGATCTGGGGGATGTGCCAAGTTTTGTGGTCGGGAATCCGTGGTTGAAGGTTTTGTCTAAAAGAAAGAGTTGATGGAGATGTCTGAGAAGAGGTATCTTGGTAGAAGTGTGGAGACTAGCATTAAAAGTGAGTTGAAGAGGGTATTAGGTGAGGATAGGGAAGCTTTGATGTTTGCCGAGAAGGTTTTAGAAGAGTATGTACACGGAGGGTCTAGGGCTGTGAAAAGGTTTTTGGAAAGACTATTGGAGGGTGAAGAAGGAGTTGGCAGTTCTACTGAGAAGGGTTGAAGTAGAGGGGTTTAGGTGTTTTCGAGATAAGAGAGTTTTCGATTTTAAGGATGGCTTAAACATAATAGTGGGGCCTGTAGGGTCTGGAAAGAGCAGTCTCTTTGAAGCAATCGAGTATGGTTTTTTTGGTACGACCTTTGGTTTGAGGAGAAGAGTCTATCGACGTGAGGATCTTGTAAATGTGGAAAGTAGTGGGTTAAGGGTGTTGGTCGAATTTGAAGTGGAGGACGAAGGTGTATATTCCGTAGAGAGGATCTTTACGCTAGATGGCGGCGAGAAGGTTCATGTTAGAACACCTTTTGGTGAGACTTTTTCTAAGAAGAGTATTGTGGATGAGATGTTGCGGGAATTGTTGGGTTTAGACGTGTTTGAGTATGAAAGGTCAGTTAGTATAAACCATGTTTTCTTGTTTTTGTTGACATATGGTTCGCCCTCAACAAGGAGCAGGGTAATTGATAGTTTGCTCGGTATTGACGCGGTCTATAAAATTATGAGGTCGTTAAATGTTGCAGAGATAAGGAGGAGAATAAAGGACATTGAAGGCGAGGCAGCCTATTTGAGGGATAGGTTGAGGGTTCTTGAAGAGCGTAGAGAAGGTATTGAGAGGCAAATTGAGGAAAAATTAAAGGAAATTGATGTGAAGAAGCGGCTGTTATCTGAAGTTAAAAAGGATTTAGAAGATGTTGATAGAAGGCTTAGCGAGTTTAAGGGCCTAGATGAGGAGTATCATAAGGTTAGAGTACTTTATGAGATATTGTCTCGGGAGGTGGCTGGTAGGGAGATAAATGTTGAGGAAATTGTTTTAGAACTGGAGAGAATTCGTGTAAGATTAGGGAGAATTTTAAATGCCCTATTGTTAGCCGACGAAGCTGAAAGATTGGAGCCTGTCGTTATACGAGAGGATACGATTAGGGACGTGGTCAAGCTGTACAGGGAGATTCTGGGGGCTGCATGGAATACCTATGAAGAGTTTTCTTCGAACATAAAGTATCTGAAAGGGGAGCTTGAGAAAAAACAGTTTTTGTTGCAGGAGCTTGAGAAAAGGATTATAGAGTTAGAGCCGGATGTCGAGGAATATAGGAGGGCTGAGGCAGAGCTTGAGAGATTTTATAAAAAGTATGGAGATGAGAGTACTCTTAGGAATGAGGTTGAGAGGCTCGGATTTGAGCTGAAAAGGCTTGAAGCGAAAAATGCTTTGATGATTTGTGTGTCGAGGATTAGGAGGTTTTTGGCCAAGGAAGTGGTCAAAAAGAAGGAGGTTGAGTGTCCTGTTTGTGGTAACAAGGTTTCGGCAGACTTTGAGAAAAAGTTTAGAGAGGATAGGAAAAAGGAGTCTATAGAAAATGTTGAGAGAGAAATCGAGGATATGAAAGAGAGGCTGGAGGAGCTGAAGAGAGTTCTGAAAGAAATTGAAGAGTTAAAGGTTTTAATGATTGAGAAAGAGGACAAGCTAGACATCTATGATGAACTCTCTAAGAGAAGAGAGGAGTTGTTGAGCGAGATACAGAGGTTAAGGTCTGAGATCAATGAAAGTGAGGCTAAAATTAGAGAGATTGGTGTTGAGCTTTCACGTGTCGAGGGGGGTATGAAACTAGTAACAGAAAACATACGTAGACTGGAGAGAATAGGCGAGTTTGAGAACATAAAGAAGAAGTATTCTGAGTTAAGCAGGAAATGGGCTGAGTATAAGCAATTGATGGAAAATAAAGCGAGGCTCGAAGATACGCTTAGAAAGATAGAGACTGAGATAAAATTATTGGAAAAGGAGCTCGCAGGGCTCTCGTCGAGAGATGTTTTGGCTGAGTACAGCGAAGTAAGTCAACGGTTAAACGAAGTTGAAGACGAGCTAAATAGACTCAAGACTCTTGAAAGCCTTGTCCTGAAAGCTCGTAACGCATATCGAGAAGTCCAGACAAGACTCAGGATGGAGAAGGTTAACGAGATATCCTCTTTCATGAGAAAGGTGTTAGCAGAGCTCTACCCATACTCAGATATCGAGGATGTCAGGCTTAGCGTTTTTGAGCGTTTTGATGAACGTAAGGGTAGGCAAAGTATGTATTTAATCGAGGCTAAGATAGGGGGAGAATGGAGCGTCTTTTCTTCTAAGCTTAGTGATGGACAGAAGTCTTTTATAATGATGGCTTTGTTTTTGGGCTTCTTTAAGAATATTAAACATAATGCAGGGTTTATATTGTTAGACGAACCACTCCCCAACATAGATGTAGTCTTCAAGGAGAGGGTGTTTAGCCGTATAAAGGACATATTAGGGGTAAGGCAGGTGTTGTTGACGACACAGTCTGAGGATATAGCCAGTAGGCTCGGTGATGTGAACATCATTTTCTTGAAGAGGTTAGAATAACGATATTTATGGCGAGACGTATCTTCTATTTAGGATGAATGGTGATTTGGTTAAAGTTAATGTTCGACTGCCTTTAAAGGACTTTGAGGAGATTAAAAGGCTCGTGGAAGAGGGGGAGTATAGTTCTGTGTCCGACTTTATTCGTGACGCTGTTGAGAAGTTAGTACTGGAAATGTTGTATGGGAGCGAGCAATATTATTAATAGTTTGAGTGGGGGTTTGAATTGGGAATTGATATGGAGAAGCCAGAAGTTATGGTTCATGGCGGAGAGGAGGTTAGAACTAAGGGATATGAACTGGTAAAAACAGGCATTAAGGGTCTTGATGAGAGGATCGAGGGGTTGCTTAAAGGGAGGACGTATCTGGTCACTGGTGAGACTGGTACAGGGAAGACGTTGTTTTGTCTAACATTCTTGATACATGGGGCTTTAAACAACGAGCCAGGCATCTATGTGTTGGTTGACGAGGAGTACGAGGATTTTGTCAAGGGAGCATATGATTTTGGCTGGGATCTAGAGTTTCTCATCGACAAGGGGTTGTTGTCCATAATGACTATTCTCCCAGACTTTATTGAGAGAGTAAAGAATAAGCCGGTCGAGACTATTGTAAGGTCGATTGTTGATAGCGTGGCAATCGAGGCGAGACGGATTGGCGCCCAAAGACTTGTTATTGACCCTGTGGCTCCGTTAGTTATCAATGAGGGAGATGTTGCCTGGATGAGGGAATATATACGAAGCCTAGTGATTAACATTGAGAAGAGAGTGGGGTCGACCAACATAATAACATCCGAGATAGCTACGGGAAGCAATGCTTTGAGCAGGTTTGGCGTGGAGGAGTTCTTGGCGGCTGGAGTGTTTGTGTTGGGGATCGAAAGAGTGGGGGACAAGTTTTACAGGACTCTGTTTGTTAGGAAGATGCGGTGGAGGCCTGTTCACCCAGAGATATATGTCTTTAATATTGTCTCGGGACAGGGTATCGTTGTAGAGAAAACCTTGAGCGAGGTGATTAAGGAGAAGTTATAGGGGTCAGTACTGGTGTCTTCTATCATTTTTCAAAAATACCAGCCTTCTTCATCCCTCTATAATATGTCTGAAAGCATGTGTATAAACTCTTAGGCGGGGACTATAATGAATAGGGCGTATGTCAAGGTTCACCGCTATGGCGGTGAAACTATAGTGGCTATATGCGATGAAGAACTGCTTGGAAAGGAGCTTGTTCACGGCGAGTTGAAAATAAGGATAGAGGAAGACTTTTTCGGTGGAGAGCTAGTTGAGATAGAGAGGATTGCGGATTATATTCGTAATGCTAGCATGGTTAACGTTTTTGGCAATAAATCCGTTAACGAGCTAGGTAAGATTTATCCGAAGCTTATTGAAGCTGCTATTGAAATAGGTGGAGTGCTTCATGTCCAGATCTTTAAATCTAAGAAATGGTAAAATAACATGTCCTTCATGCGGAAAGCCTACCAGCTTATTGTTGGATGGCGTTTGTCCTAGATGCTATGTAAAGGAGCATAGACTGATTGAGATAAGGAAGTCTAAGATAGAGATTACTGTATGCCGTAACTGTGGCGCATATGTGAACTGGAAGGGCAAGTGGGTTAGAAGGGGGGAGTTTGATGTTGAAAACGTGGTCAAGGAGTTTTTAAAGACTATTTATCGACCAGTGGGTGTAATAAAGAGGACGGAGCTTGAGAGGATTGATGAAAATAAATTTAAACTAAAGGTTTACGGCAAAGCGCATCCCATGTTAGAAGAATACTATTGGGAAGAATATCCTCTAGAGGTAGTCCTTAACCTTACGCTTTGTCCGAACTGCCTAAATTTGTTGTCTAAACACGAGGAGGCCCGTATACAAATCAGAGCTTTTAACAGAGAATTGGGTGGTGCGGAAAGAAGCGGTATTCTGAAGAGTGTTGAAGAGATACTAGTTAATATTTATGACCGTGATTCGGCAGCTCAACCTCTTAAGGTCGAGGAGAGCGAAAATGGAATAGACATCGTGTTCACTTCTAAGAGGGTGGCCCGAGATGTTGTGTCCAAGCTTTCATCCCAGTATTTCTTTGATGTCCTTGAAACGTCGAAGGATATAGGAAAGGATGATAGTGGACGGGTTAAAAGGAGGACTACCTATAGGATTCTTCTCCCACCGTTTAGGGAGCATGATATTGTAAAGTTCAGGGATAAGGTGTATTTTATAACGCGTATTTCGAAGAATAGAGTCTTTGTTTTCGACCTTGAGACGTATTCGAGATCAGCGTTGACTTTGTCAAAGAATATGTATAAGGATGCTAACGTAATAGCAAGGGCATCTGAACTTGAGGATGGTATTGTGGTTTCTATAGATGGTTCCTATGTTCAGGTTATGTCCTTAGCTAACTATGAAGTGTATGAAGTGTTTGTTAAAGCTAGTGAAAAATATTTAGAATATGGAGAAAAAATAAAAATTTTTAAAAGGGATGATAGAGTGTTTATAATACCTTATTCCTTTATCACTGAGAAGAGTATTTGAACTTCACCGCTTGGTGTTCTGACAAGGGCACTGTTGCCAGCTGGAAGTGTGGAGAGTGAGACGCTACAGTGGGCTTTTCCGCCCTGGGAAATAACTGTTGGCTGGCAACTTGCGGTATATGTAGTTGTGTCACCAGGTATTATGACCTGAATGCCTGTGAGGTTCGCTGCACTGCCACCAATGTTCGTTAGTGTAAAATAGAGTGTATATGTAGTGCCTGTGTCCACGAGGGTTGGTGTACCTACGACGTTTATGACTGGTTGGTTCACTACGCTTCTTGTTGCTCCGACGAGAAACCATACAACGAGAGCTGCTGTAGCTATAAAACCAATCGTTAACAGGGCTGCTGTTATGCTATATGCTCCTTTTCTCTTCATCGACAATAAGTTATAAAGCATTTAAAAGACTATCAACCCCAATAATCTTCTGAGGGGTGGATATCTTTGGCTGACTATTGTTCCAATAAAGTTTTTGAGGAAATCCATGTAGTTTTTGTAGAGCCCTTATATGAGCAAAATATCGGATTTATTGCTAGGTCGATGAAAAATTTTTGCTTAAAAAACCTTATTCTGGTAAATCCTCGCTGTAATATAGGTATAGAAACAATAAAATATTCCATGCATGCACGAAACATTATTGAGAACGTAAAGATAAAAAGTTCTTTGAAGGAGATCGTAGACGAATATGACTTTGTAGCATGTTCTACAGGAAAAAAGGGTTTAAGCCCAGTTAGAAGGCATGTAGATGCAGAGGACCTAGCTAAAAGGATGGTCCAGTATTCGGGAAAAAAAGCTCTGGTTATCGGTAGAGAAGACATAGGTTTAACCAATGATGAGCTAAAGCTCTGTGACATAGTTGTCACAATCGAAGCAAACCCTGAATACCCCATACTCAACGCGTCACATGCAGCAGCGATCCTTTTCTATGAGATCTTCAAAAATTCTATAAAAATCGCTGGGAGGGTTGAGCGTCCAAAAAGGAGTGAGATCATAGCCTTTCTAGACTATTTTGAAGAGCTGGGAAGAATTCTAGGATATAGCGACGAAAGGATAGAGAGGGGAAAGATTATGTTAAGACGGCTTATAGGTGAAGGATCTATGACTAAAAACGACTTAAGGCTCCTATTTGGATATATTAGAAAAAGCTATGAAATGATAACAACATGTTGTTTCGATAAATCTAACCCCAAATAGTTGAAGGAACGAAAATATAATTAAGGGGGCTGATATGAAACATTGGCGTTATAAGGTGATGTGAATGCCGCTTAGGCCTGGAAGATGTTACAGACATTTCGGTACGCCGCCATATACTAGGCTAGAGTACATTAAAAGCAAGCCTCCAGTGCTTATACCGAAGTTCGATCTCGGTAATCCTAAGGGATCTTTTTCGGTCACTGTAAGGCTTGTTGTAACTAGGGCAGGACAGATAAGGGCTAACGCGTTAGAGGCAGCAAGACAGCATGCAAACAAGTATATGAGCAGGAGTATCGGTGAACAGAACTACTTTATGAGAATAGTTACATATCCGCACCATATCCTAAGGGAAAACAAGATGATGGCAATGGCTGGTGCAGACCGTCTCCAAGATGGCATGAGGTTGTCCTTTGGAACTCCTATAGGTAGAGCGGCAAGAGTTCAAGCAGGACAGACGGTCATATATATAAAAGTAAATCCGCAACACATCGAACAAGCCAAGGAAGCTTTAAAACGGGCAGCATCGAAGATATCCCTGCCCTCTAGGATAATTGTGGAATATTCAAACGAGGCAAATTAAAACAATAAAATTTTAATTTTTAATATCTGGAGTGTAGTAGTTATTAGTTTAGAATGAATGTAGTGGGTTCAAAGGCAAGGGTGGTTTATATTGCAAGCGCTTCATAAAAGACGCATAGAAGCCTCGATAGATGTATGGAGCAAGATTCTGAAAGGAGAGCTTAAGTCTAGGGACGATGTAGTAGAGTATTTAAAAAATATTTACGATGAAGAAGGTATAGAGCCCATACGAGGCAAAACAAAAATAAATATCTACGACAAAGAATTGGCTACAGTTTTTATAGTTGGACGCTATGGTCTCGGACTCGACAACGATGAAATTCAAAAATACTTTGAAATCTTTACAATCGAGAAAAGGGCTGAAGATGTTATTGCTATAATTCTGGAAGGCGAAAATCCTCGTACAGCTATAACAGAAAAATTTGGTACGGTTGATGAAAACATAGTTTTTAGAATTTTAAGACTAGCAATGACATCTGTACTTCTAGGATTCATGAAAGAAGACGATTTCATCAACCTCCTTTTCAAGTTTGAAGAAGAATTTAGCGAATTTTTCAAGAAAATACAAGGATTTAAACGATTCTATATAGCTTTTAGACTTGCCGAAGAAATAGCCTCTGGTAAAGTTCGTAATAGGATAGAGAAGGAAGCATTGAAACATGCTCTATGTCTGAGATTGAAGGCCGAAAAAGTCGCACCTCCAGACTGGCTTATTAGAGAAATAGCTACAAAGGTCATAGGAGCACCAGAGTTCCGGGTAAATGATGCACTGAGAACTAAAAGTGTTGAAGCCAGAATATCGTGAAGTGTGACAAGGTTTAAAAATATGATATTGTCTGTAGAATTAGGTTGGTTTTATGCCGAAGAAAAGAAAGAGTAGAGGAAGACATAAAGGCGGTAAAGGTAAGGAAGATCTGGTACAGTGCGACGACTGTGGAGCCCTTATACCTAGGTCAAAGGCAGTTAAGATAACAAGACCTGTGATACCCATCGATTACCAGCTTGCAAGAGAGCTTAGAGCAAAAGGTGCTGTAATCCCGCAATATTATGTAACAAAGTATCTGTGTGTTAGATGTGCAATACACCGTGGCATCATAAAGATTAGATCTGAGGATGAACGCAAGTCTAGACCTATTCAGTTCAGGTTTTAAAAGAATTTTTATTCTTTATTCTAATACGGGAGTTACTGCTCCTACATTTTCTCCAAGATCACTGGCCACTCTAGGAGGGCGCATGGATGTTGTTTCAAGAGCTGCTATAGGAGCGTTCCTTGACTTAAAGAACAGGATAAGAGAAGACGTGGTCTTTATAGCTGTCTTGATGGGTCCCCCAGATCCTCCAAGAATAATATATATTGATCCGTCAGACATGTCAAAGGTAAAGAATCTTTCAGAAGAAGAAATGGGCAACATTATATTGGAGCAACTTAGAAAGACGCCAACCGTTGAGGAGAAGCAAGATATCATAGACTTAGTTGATATGCTTTACAAAAACGGATTCAAAGTTTACTTGCTGATAGAAGATGGAACCGATATAGAACACTACATCAAAAGTGGACATTTATCTCAGAAAAAGCTGGCATTTATAATTGGTGACCATATAGGATTTCCAAACGATCTGGTCAAACAATTGACAAGGAAATCTTATCCCGTGAGTTTGGGGAAAAAATCATATCTTGCAAGCCATTGTGTGATTTTTTTAAACGAAATATTAGATAACGTAAGTCTCTCAAGATAGTCATTCTGGGTTTATGTAATTTTTTGGGCCTGTGCAAAGAGTGAAGTTGGAGCGGGCTTTCTCATACGATACTCTTCTAAAGAAAACGGGTCTACAAGTCGTGAAGGAACGTATTTAAGCACGGGTCTAACTAGGTCTGAGACATCATGAGAAAAACATTTTGGACAAACAGTTTCATAGTGATAAATATATGACCCGCAGTGAAGGCACATTTTTAGTCCAATTACTGTTACTGTAAAGACGTTGGAGCCGCTTTTGATAGCATATCTGAAAATATCCTCGAGCAAAAATGCAGAAAGCCTCGTTCTCACCCTAAATTCAACTATACTTATAGCCTTGTTTCCCATATCAGCCTGAAAACTGGTTTCAAGATGGTGTTGATATTTTAGTGACGCTCGGTTGTTGAAAGAAAAAGGTGAAAAATTATTAACATGTAGATAAAGCGCCGTTTGTTTGAGTAGTGTGTCTTCTCCTAAGAGCTTGTTGAGATGATGATAGGGGTTTATATAAGTAAAGTATAGGTTTTCTTCTTCTCCAATATATTTGCTAGCCTCGTTGAAAAACGACTTACATTTGTCTCTTAAAACGACGATTTGTTGTTTTGGGTCACGTATCAATTCACGATATGAGGAAATTGAATTCAATAAGGCGGCTTCAAATCCAGCATAAGAAACCTGAAAACTTTCATAAACATCGGTTAAGTGTAGCGCTCTTAAAGTCTCTTTAGCTTTTTTTAAAAGGTCTGTTTCTACGATATCTAAAGAATGTTCTAGTGCAAGCTTCATAAAGTCTAATGGGTCAATATCTATTCTTCTAGGATTGTTTTGAAATATTATCGGCAAAATATAAATTAGAGAACCAAAGCTGAGAGTATCTCTTTGAAAGTCTGGTATAACTATGTGTTTTTCAGTAATTGTGCTCTTGGACCTTGTGAATAATATGTTGTATCCTCTGTTCAATAATGTAGATAAAAGTTTAATTATTTCCTTATTTTTTAATATATTTTCATCTATTTTTAAAATAAATAATGTATTATTTAACACAATATTTGAGTCAATTATTTGTTTAAAAAATTTCTCTATCAATTGATTTTCAAGATCTAACACAAATGTTAATGGTTTAAGGTTTTCAGCTATGTGAATTTTTTCGATAAAATTATCGGTTATTTCTTTCATTTCTTTCAGAACAAAACTCAGTTCGCCTACATTACGGGTTTTTTTCAATATTTCGTTGAAATTCATTATATTAAAGTTATATAGATGTAGTGAATATATTCCAGAATTCGGATTTAGAGAGTATGTGATAAAGTTGTTAGCTACGAATTTTAGTATTTCTCTTCTTTTATACAAGAAATATTGCAATAGGCGGTCATCTCGGTATATAGGATATACTAAGTTTTTATAAAAAGAATCATAGTTTATTAATTCGATATTATAGTTTATTTTTTCTTTTAAAATATTATATTTTTCCAGTATAAATAGTATTATCAATAAAATTTGATTTTCATCTAGATAATCTTCATCGCTTGCACGATATATAGATTCTATTATCTCGGAATATATGTTTCTTTTTAAATGTTTTTTAACATTAGATGAAATTAAATATGAAAAAATATTTTTAAGATAGGTATCTAAATGAATGCCATACATATTTTTTGTTAAAATGGTTTTTTCTTTTTCGGAAAAAATAAATTGTTCAATATAATTTATTAAATTATAATAAGAAATGCCCTTAGCTGTTAAATAATAATAACCATCCGTATCCTGATCTATTATTCCTTCTTCCCGTAGACGTTTCAGATGAAACGAAAGTTTTTCAGAGGTTGTGTTAAGCCTTGTTAATATTTCCTTAAAGAACAACTTGTTTTCTCTACCCAAGAGATGGATTATTTCAACGCGTATTTTATGAGAAAGAGTTTTGAATATGGCGGTTCTTTCATCCTTCATAGTTAAGCGTTTAATATATAGGATATCTAGTTGTAATGAATAACAGTGATTACTGAAAGTTTTATCTAATATATCAACTCACAGTTGTATGACAGAAGTATTTCTTTCTACTAACTAAACATTTTTACCTGTTATCCTCAAGACTCAAAAGATGAGATTATAAAAAACATGACCACGAGGGCAGTCTATAGAAATTATGAAGAGTTCAGGCTTCTCGTTGTTCGAACACTTGCAAAAATGATAGAGAGAACAAAAGGTAATATGCTTACATTTAATTCCAAAAAAATAGCCATTTTGGCTGGAATAGACACACATCCAGTCATTTTAACATTAATCAAAGATGTTCTTGAAGGACTGAGAAAAAAAGGCTACATAAAGACGATGGGAAGGTCCAAGCACGGAACAAAATATATGATTAACAGCAAAAGTCCATTGTGGATCTTGGCCAAGCATGGAGAAGAGATTACGAGTGAAGCTTTAATGAATATCGAAGTAGTTGTGGCTAAAATAAATAAGAGAAGAACAATTTAACAACCAAAAGCTGTTGTGTCATTAAATAGGGATAACATTACGTAAAACCCAAAAATCCTTAATTTAAAGAGTGTTATTTAATCGGTTATGGAAAGAATTGTATCTACTATTTTACGTTTTGTCCAGTTGGAAGAATTGGAAACTCCTGATATTGGGAGAATTTTTCTCGTTGAGAAGCCGGTCCTAGATAAAAACTGGGTTTATGTCTATGAAGGGGTCTATGTTAATCTTGAGTCTGAAAGCATTGCAATAGTTAAAAGCACATATGACAATGATATATTTCGAATACTTGTAGGGGTTTTTGTTTTGTCATTATACAAGACTTATGGAACATTATTGATAGATACTGCTGTCAAGTTGGCTAGAAAATATTTCTTTAAAACAATAGTTTCTGTGAAATAACAGTGGTGTAGAGCGTTGATTTATAGTCATCCCGTAGTACTCTTGACTACTGTTCCCGGACTTGAACAGTTCGTGTTAGAAGAGACTTTGTCTATAGGGAAGGACTGTTTTGGTGGAGGAGTTATAAAGAGGAATAGGGGTAGACTTTATATTCTGTTGAAGGATGATTCGTGTATTTCGGATTTAGTTTATCTTGCTAGAACAGTAGAGCATGTGCGAATCCTTCTGTGCGAGTTTGAATCGGTAGAAGAGTTAGATGAATGTTTGATGCGTGCGATAAGCGGTTTTTCTTCTAAGTATATGACGTTTTCCGTTTCTGCAGAAAGAATTACCAAGGAAATAGACTATACTTCACTGGACATAGCATCTATTGTTGGAAAAAGAGTAGAGAAGATTTTGGGTCTAAAAGTTTCACTGGATTTTCCAGATCTACCACTATTTGTAGAGTATGAAGCTGGTACCTATAGATTGGGTCTAGAATTGACCAAATATATGTCGCTAAGAGATAGACCTTATAGGTTTTTTATCCATAAATCAGCTTTAAACCCGATTATAGCGAACGTAATGTGTAGACTGGCGCACGGCTCGACGCTAATCTATGACCCATTTTGTGGTAGCGGAACAATACCGATTGAATGTTGTCTATCAGAAAAGAATATAGAGGTTCTTTGTAGTGACGTGGACTATTATAATGTACGTGGAGCTAGAGACAATGTTGCTACATTTGATTTGCCAATCAACCTTTTTGTTGCGGACATATTACATCTGCCTTTAAGGGAAAACGCGGCGTTCGACTCTATTATTACTAATCCACCATTTGGGCTTAGAGAAAAGGCTTTGGGAGGACTAAGAAACGTTTATCGGATGCTTTTTGCCTTAGCTAGCAAAATGTTAAGGAAAGGTGGGAGATTAATACTGCTTTCAAATAGAAAAAGAATGATTATTGAACTTGCCTCGAACTACGGATTCACAGTAAGACGTCGTATTGGAATCAATGAGGGAGGAGTTTTTTCGACAATTTTTGTTTTAGAAAAGGAAGGTTAGAAGGACTGTTGTATCGGAAAATATAGGATTGCTGCTATTTTTCCCAGTTTTTCTAGTTTTTCTCCTGCCTCGCTTTCTGATGAAACAATTACTATTTTCCCGGACGATTTGTATATTTCATCGAGGATCTTTAGTACTTTGTCCCTTAGTTCGTCGTCGAACAGAAGGTCTTCTAATAAGATTATTTTTTCAACAGCGCCCCATTTAGCCGCATTCTCGATGTTCTCAATGCCAAGAACAACCTTATTGTCTTCACGGGAGAGTCTCTTAATTATTTCCTCTACTTCCTGGTTTTCATAAAATCCACGTATTTCAACGAATAGCTGTCTAAGGTCGTGGCGTTTAGTAATCTCGTATATTCCTGAAAGACCGCCCTCGAACACCTTGATGATTCTAGCCTTCACGCCTAGATCGGCTATTATCTCTTCCACGATTTTTAGCAGTTTTTCGGTTGTGACAACGATTATTTCATCATATCTTTCAGAGCCTTGTTTTATCACCCTCTCTATAATCTTTTTCAGAACAGGCTGAAAAGCCTCTCTAAGACTCTTCGTTGCCAGAGATTTTTTAGGTGAGTATCCGAACACAGATTTTACATTGATACCTATAGGAGAGAGCACGCCTACTGCTATTTCTTCTTCGCCTATTGATAAGATAAGGACTCTTCGTGTATGCGTCTCTGCTCTTTTTATGAGTTCTTTAATGAACTTGGAAATCCTTTGTGACTTCTTGTATATTTTTACGCTCTCCCCTATTCCAAGCGAAAAGGTATGATAAGATCCTTTGATGTGAAGATCTTCTGGAGCTTCAACAACTTTACCTGTTACTCTTATCTTTTGGGAAAACTTATGGTAAGATATTTTTTCCACCATTATTCCAATATAAACTTTTACTCTCTCTCCCCTCTCGCTCCCGGTGGTTCTTTCAATCCTTAGTTGCCGAAGGGTCCATGCGTATATGATATCGCCCTTTTCAATGAATAGTGCAAAATAGTAGAGGTCTTCTGGAACTTCAAGTAGTACTTCGATTAACCCCCTTCTTTCATCAATCTCTAAGATACGCATTTAGACTCCCTCGTAAACTCCCAGCACGTCCTCTATACTTGAAATAATTCTTGCAACAACGTTCCATGCATCTAGACTTATTTTCCCTAAAGAAACGACCTCGTCAGCGACATTTACAACTTCAGGGCTAAACTCACCGCTCTGAAAAGCACCAATAATAACGGCAGGTTTCTCAAAGGCTACTATTTTTTCCGCTAGAACGCTCGGAGTATTTTTCTCACCTTTCTCGCTCAACAAGAAGACATGATCAACACCCTTTTCTTCCAGTGCTGACTTCAAATTATGAGAAGTCACCCACATAAGCGGTTCAGATGCATGAGGAGGAACCTTACCTAAAATAAGAAGCTGTTCCATCAAGCCAATAAACCTGTTAAAATTTCGCGGAACACGTTCTGAGGGGTCGAGAAAAACGACCTTACCTTCATATGTGTGTATAACAGTATCCATCAACCCCATCCTATTTAACAAGGAGCCTAAAGCTACGAGTAAACACACATGAAGAATGTCTGGGCGACCCCTTTTGCGCCAATCCTTAAGTTTACGCATAGCGCTATAGTGAAGAGAAATGTCCAGGATCATTTCTCCAGGCTTCTTCCCCCTTCTCGAAGCAACCTTTTTCACAGAATCTATGCTCCAGAGAGACTTTGGAACAAGCTCTAGACCGCTATCAGCTAAGGTTAATACGAGCATCCTCATATATTCTCAAGTGAAACCTAGAAAGGGCGAGATAAAAGACTTAGCTTATCAGAGGATTCTAAGACTTTTATCATTTGCAGAAAAAATATACAGACAGGAGCCAGAACTTGCAGACCGCTACGGTCAACTAGCACTAGAGCTCTCCAAGAGAGCACGGCTTCACTATCCCGACGTCCTAAAGGCAAAAGTGTGTAGGAAATGTGGTGCTTTCATGGTTCTAGGAGAAACACAACGTGTCCGAATAAAGAAAAAAGGAAAAACAAAACTTATCGTAGTAACGTGCCTAAAATGCGGATACACAAGAAGATACCCCCTCAAAGGTAAACATCCAGGAAAACCCTGGAAAGCTATTTATCTAACCCATGAAAATATTGAAAACGCAGAGTAGCCGGGGTGGCCGAGTCTGGTCCAAGAGCCCGCGAGGCTCGGCCAAAGGCGACGGATTGCTAATCCGTTGCCCTTACGGGCGCCCGGGTTCAAATCCCGGCCCCGGCGCCATTCTGTTCCCTTGTTTCTTGCGTCAAGAATCATGTTAACTACTTCCTTAGCAATCTCTTTCTTCATCCAGTCAATGTCTCTCTGTGTGAGCATGTAGTTAACTCCCTGCATGTATAACTGGTATTTTCTAGCAATTTTTTCTAAGGGTCCTATGTACTTGGTAACCACTATGTTTCCTTCCCTGTATTGCTCGTAAACATAGAGCCTGTTCCTTATGCGTTTAATGACAAAGGTCATTCTGGCTGTAGTTAACTATAGCCAGGAGATTTAACGTAACTAGCCCAATTCAGAAGAGGAAAGCTGAGCGTAGTTAACGTGCCTAAAGCCCCTTTTCCACAGTTTAGGCAACGGGTCTGGGTTTCGTTGACATGCCGCAAAGATGCCGTTGCGAAGAATTTTCTGGGCCTTGTGGACGGAACGAATTGACCCCGTGATATATAATTATATCAAAAAAATTCCCGAGATGAATGGATTTTTTGGTCAAAAATTTCTCCTAGATGTAAGTTTGGTAGCTGGAGTTGGAGAGTTTATGGGATTCTATATTTTTGTTATGTTATAATACATGTGTGCGCTTTGTGTTTCATGAAAATGTTGTAGTTATGTTACAAAGATGGTTAAACTAGGTGTTAGGGATTGTAGTATTAGATCAATACTTTTACCTAGGAATTAGGTCTTCCTATAACGGTGTTTATA
>Ga0164318_10002389_pt1 | contig 17419 bp, 19 predicted proteins | sample GuaBasSedimGuay9_FD_113734 | JGI IMG/M metagenome (GOLD analysis project Ga0164318, IMG submission 113734) | Subseafloor sediment microbial communities from Guaymas Basin, Gulf of California, Mexico - Guay9, Core 4571-4, 0-3 cm | ecosystem: Environmental > Aquatic > Marine > Hydrothermal vents...
CACCTCAAAAAAAGCGGCCAAGAGTTATGCTGGCGTTGATTATGCTGTCGGTGATTTTTTTGTTTTTGGGAAGGAAACTCTGGGGTTACCGGAAGAGCTACTTGCAGCAGAGAAGGATCACGCGATACTGATCCCCATCCTCTCCCCGGCCGTCAGGAGCTTGAATCTGGCAAATTCAGCAGCAATTATTCTGTATGAAGCATTAAGACAAACAGGTCAGTTGGAAATATAGTTAAGCCGCAAAAAAAATCCAGCCCCCTTTGATTTCTGGCTAGTGTCCATCCGGACACTCCGGATGGACATAACATACGTTTCTGATTTGGAAACCAGCAATTTTTCGCAAGGTCAAGGAAATCAAGCATTTGAGCGGAGGCGTAGCACTTTACGCCGCACAAACAAATGTGCCGATTGACGCAGAGATTGCGGAAAAGGGCGGTTTCCAGACAGAAACTGGCAATCAGATCATACCAAGCAACTTCCCGCTCCGCTCAAGAAATCCAGCCATACGCTCTTTACTGATCGCCTGATGTGACAACATTGCCAGGTCATAAATCTGTTCAATCAGCATATTGGCAGACTCACTATCGCCGTCATCCTGTAATTTAAGGATTTTTTCCACTGCAGGGCTGGCAGTATTCACCATCAGAGTATGATCAGCAAACATATCTGGCATCTCACCCTGCCCCATCATATGGGTCATCTCTTTAAAACGACGTGATTGTTCATTAAGCAAAATCATCCCGGGAACACTATCATCTTTAAGAGTTTCAATCCGAATGGTCAAACCTTTGATATCCAGTTCATCCTTAAACACCTGCTCAATTTTTTCCTCTTTGGTTTTATTATCAGCACCAGCAACAATCTTCTGACTGGGATCTTCTTCGAGCAGATTTTCAGTGATATCAGAATCAACCCGTTCAAACTTCAAATCGGAATTTTTAGATTCGAGAAACTGGATAAAATGATTATCTATCATCGCGTCGAGAATCAACACTTCCATCCCCTGAGATTTGAACAGCTTCAGATAGGTTGCCTGTGCCCCTTCGTTATTAGCGTAATAGACTTTATTTTCATGCTTCTCTTTGGCACGTTCAAGATATTCCGGCAGAGTCGTAAACTTGTCCTCACCAGTGGCATGATAGATAACCTGGTCCTTCACCTTCTCGTAAAACTTATCCTCGCGCATCATCCCGTATTTGACAAAGGAATGAATATCCTCCCAAATCGGCTCAAAAGCTTCACGATCATTCTTAGCGAGGTCAACAATTTTCGCAGCAACACGACCACTGATAACCTCACGAATTTTACGGACTTGCGGGTCATTCTGCAAGTAACTTCTAGAAACATTGAGGGGCAAATCAGGAGCATCCAGGCAACCCTGTAGCGGGGTAAGAAATTCGGGAATCAGTTCCGGAGTGTTATCGGAGACAAAAACCTGATTACAAAACAGTTTGATATGACTTTTGGTCACATCAAATTCATTGGTTAAATGTGGGAAGTAAACAATCCCTTTGAGATTGAACGGAAAATCGATATTCAGATGAATCCAGAAAAGGGGATCAGCTGACATGGGATAGAGTTTGCGGTAAAATTCCTTGTATTCATCCTCACTGATTTCTGCGGCACTTTTGGTCCAGAGAGGGTTTTTATCGTTTATCTCTTCCCCTTCAAGAGTGATGGATACCGGTAAGAAGTTACAGAATTTCTTCAACACTTCACGAACAGAATCGGGCTCCAGAAACTCTTTTTCATCCTCATTCAGATGGAGGATAACCTCGGTTCCACGTTCTTTTTTATCGGTCGTCTCCAGACTATAGGTGGTTGTCCCCTCACACTGCCAGTGTACCGCCACGGCATCTTTTTTATAAGAGAGGGTGCGGATCTCCACATTCTCTGCAACCATAAAACTGGAATAGAAACCGAGTCCAAAATGGCCAATTATCTGATTTTTATCTTCCAGCTTCTTGAATTTTTCAATAAAATCTTCTGCCGAAGAAAATGCTATCTGGTTGATATATTTACGCACTTCATCAGCACTCATGCCGATACCATTATCAGCAACAGTCAGAGTCCCAGCCTCTTTATCCAGATGGATATCGACCTTATACTCATCAGCAAGCTGTAACCCATCAATCAGGTTGATATTCTGGAGTTTATGAATAGCATCAACTGCGTTAGAAACTAATTCACGTATAAAAATATCCTTATCGCTATACAACCACTTCTTGATGATTGGAAAGATATTTTCTGTATGAATTGAAATACTACCTTCTTCTTTTTCCATTTTATCAGTCATTATTTATTTCTCCTTAGGTTCCTGATTATTTAACGGTCAGAAAGATAGAAACCTTAACCTTTTTTGTCAAGCATAACAGTCATCATATCGTTTTTTCGAACAAAAAAGCTCACACCAAGTTCTTGTGTGAGCTTTTTCAATATATCATCCGAATCAGCTAGATTTTTATTAACCTACCTTCCACTTAAATCTACCGGAGAGTCCTCAAAAACTTTATTAAAGTCCTTGGTCGTGGTTCCTTGTGTTGTTTTACATGCTGACAAAATCAACATGAGCAACAACAGTAAAAACACCCATCTCTTCATTTTATTCCTTCCAATAGTAATAAGCTGATACTGATGTGTCTGATTAATTTTCAGTTAAAAAGTGTTTTTCATAAAAATCTTCCAGATTACTCAGATGTCGGGTTTCGTCAGCGAGCAGGCGTTTAAACAAAACTGCCATCGGTGCACCTTCACATCCACTCATCAATCGCTTGTAAAAATCGACAGCCCCTTTTTCCAGAAAAATTGCATGAGCTAATGCAGTTCGAGCATCGGCATCAGGTGAAATCTCTCTTTGTTCGAAAACATAATTCAAGTTCATCGAGGGAATCTCTTGCTGCAGCTCGGCAACATTATGATCATGACCATCCAGTAGTGCCATTTCTAAACGCTGCTTATGGTTCAATTCCTCTATGGCTGCTTCACGCAAAATCGCCTTAGCCTGACGGTCAGTCACAACATCGATTGCATGGAGGTAATTTCGGAAACCCTCCTCCTCCATTTCAATTGCCTTTTCAAGAGCTGCTTCGTAGGTGTAACAAACGCCTTCTTCTAAGCCCATAATCCGTCTCCTGTTGATGAAATATAAAAGTTATAACCCTACATAAGCGTGATATATATAAAACCATAAATCACTGATCATTTTTTTAGATAACAGAATAATAATAGCACACTAAATACAACTGGGTCACTCTCAATTCTTTCCTGAATAATTCCAATGGGTCATACAAGTATAGTTAACACTGCTAGATTAATACAATCTAAGTGCCCAATAAATGAGGAATTTTAACCCACAGCCCTATTGACAACAGATTTAGTTTTATATATAACTGCCGCTGTTTCTGAACCTCTAATTAACGCGCAAGTGAGTTTATGAATATATCTAATTTTTACAAAGCAATTTTTCCGCTATTTTTAGGACTGAGTCTGTCAGTAGTCATTTATTCTGAGAGCATTGCCCCCATCTACCAGGGACCTGACATTCAAATCATTGGGGAAGATTTTTATAAAGATCTGGAATTTGAATTTCAAAACTATAGCTACCAGATTGATGCTCTTAAAAATGGGGTTCCTCCGCTGACCCTGCAGAATCTTCCTCACGATTTGAATAAAATTCAATCCAGAAAACAGCGTAAATCAATAATTATTGAGAAAGATTTTTATAAAGATCTGGAATCTGAATTTCAAAGCTATAGTTACAAGATTGATGCTCTTGAAGATGGAGTTCCCCCACTGATCCTGCAGAATCTTCCTCACGATTTGAATAAAATTCAATCCAGCAAACAGCGTAAATCAATTTTTTTCAAATCTTTGTTGCCAATGATCCTGTTGGCTAATGACGAGATTCGTGTGGAACGTGAGCAATTGCTGAAACTTAACCAGCGGCTTTCCGAGAATGAGTTATTGAATGATCATCAACTGCAGATATTAGCAACCTTAGCCAAACACTATAAAATTAAATTAAACCGCACTCAACCGCAGAAATCTGTCGATAAACTTTTGAATCGAATCGACATTATTCCAGCAGATTTAGCTCTGGCACAAGCAGCCAATGAATCGGCATGGGGCACTTCGCGCTTTTCACGGGTCGCTAATAATCTGTTTGGCCAATGGACATTTATTCCAGGGCAAGGAGTCATTCCTCTGGGTCGCCCTGCAGGAGAAACTTATGAGGTTCGGAAGTTTGCTACGGTCTATGATTCAGTGCGATCTTATCTGCGCAACCTGAACACTCATTCAGCCTACAAGCAGTTGCGACAACTGCGTGCCACCAGTAGAGTTAACGGGCAAAGTCCGCAAGGGTTGAGGTTAGCCGAAGGGTTACTGCACTATTCAACTCGTGGCGAAGATTATGTCAAAGAGTTACAGGCGATGATTCGCTCAAATCAACTTAATCGATTTGCCAATGCAAAACTCCGCACCAGTAGTTGATGGCATTGCAATAAAACCAACCTGAATAGTTAATCTGTTACTTTTTTTGCGGGATTTTTTGCATTTATCCAGGGGTGGCTATACCAGAACCAGTCACCTTCTCTGGATTGAAATGTCAAAGTGTACTTATTACGCCGACCGGTCAGTGGCTCTACCGCAAGCACCTGATACCACCCGGGCCCCTTATTCACATCAGCTTCCACCCAACAACGATTTTTCCCTTGGACAAAACAGTTTAACCGCTGCGGATCAATCTTCTGACCAGCGATATGCAGGTGTAAAACTGGTGGATTCTCCCCGATGACCGGATCGAAAGAATCCTCTCCAGATACTGATAACGGTTGCATAGCTAACTTGGTTTTAAAACTGGCAAGGGTAGCAAACGGGCCTCCCATAGGAAAACGTGGCAGGTTGTAACGATTATGGGCAGAATAAATAACTCCAGACTGTTGTGCAAAAGCAGTTTTGAATCCGAGCTCTTTAACAATCTCAACAACAGCATCAGAGTACTCACCAAAGGGATAGGCAAAGAGAGTGGGTCTGGTACCAAGATTTTTTTCAAATTTCTGCTGAGATTTTAATATATCCTGACGAATCCGCTGTTTCCACTGTGCATAAGTTTCAGTCGATTTTTTTTCCACCAGATAGGGGTGAGTATCGGTATGATTGCCGATTTCAACCCCCTCTGCAGCTAATTCTTTCAATTCTTGCCAATTTAAATAGCCAGAACTCCCCACTGCTGCAGTGTTAACAAAAAGAGTCACTGGAATTCCATATTGGCGGATGATTGGCATCCCGACATCGTAGAAAGAACGAAACGCATCATCAACACAGAAAGAGACAGCTCGATCAGGCAGCTCCTCTCCATGAGAAAGTCGCCGGGCAACTTCGCCAAGAGTAATAACCTCTAAACCCTGTGCTGTGACATATTCAAGCTGTTGGGCAAAGATCTTTGCATCGATATTGGTTGAGGGGTAGCGCGTTTCATCAAAACGGTGATAGATAAAAGAATTGACCTGTCCAGCATAACCCTGGGATAAAAGGGGTAAAACAAGAAGCACTCCGACGATAAACAATGATTTCAACATATGTACCCCTTGCAAAATTAAGCAGCTTTTATTTTTTTACGTAGATAACGGCGAATACTGTTCCGAGCCCGCGGTGTCACCGCCCATTCCAGCCACTTAGGAAGGACTTCGGGTTTTTCTGATGTTTCAACAACAACTTGATCACCATCCAGCAAGCGAGTTTTTAATTGACGGGTACGCCCATTAATCAGACCCCGACGAGCATGCAAACCGAGCGAATCATGAATTTCAAAGGCAAAATCAAGGATACTGCTTCCCTCCGGTAAAATTTGAATCTCTCCCTGCGGGGTATAGACCTGGATGGTCGCTGAAGCCAGACGTAAGGATTCAGTATCGAAAGCAGACTCCCCTTCCATTAACGATTTAATCAGATCACGGAAGTTGTCATGACGAAATTTAAAACCTGGAGCCAGAACACCAGATTCATTAAAACGATTCAGTTTTCTGGTGGTTATCTCAACCCGCATCCGTAACTCGCCCGCCTGAACCGTCGTTTTGAGAGCCTGGTATCCAAAATGAGAAATTAAATTCAGATGATCGCGTAATTTTCCCGGAATAGGGGGAAACAAACCGTGTAGCACTCCGAGGAACAGGTAGGCATCCATGGTCCTGGAAACCTGAACCTCCAACGTATAGAGAGACGAAAAACCATGGGATCTGGAACGAGCAGAGATAACCGAGAAGGGTCGCCAACGATCCTTTAAAAGGACATCCAGTTTCTGCTGTTCACAGGAATTTTTAATGCTAGCACGTACTTTACGCAGAAAATCATCACTGCCCTGTTTTAGGAGTAAAATTGTCTGATCGTAACTTTTTGCGCGACGGGGATAAAGAACAGAGTACGAGAGAGATTCCAATTCAGTCGCGACATAACCCATACCCAGATGTTGTGCCAGGGGGACATAAAACATCCGGGTTTCTTCTGCAATCAGTTTCTGTTTATGTTGCGGTAAAGCATCAATAGTTCGCAGGTTATCGATCCGATCCCAGAACTTCAAGCAGAGAACCCGGATATCGTCAATGGCAACCAGCAGGGTTTTTCTGTAGGTTTCCTTTTTAATATCATCCCGGTTCATGATTTCTGATGTCACTTTGGTTAGACCATCAACCAGGTGAGCAACTTCATCACCATATTTTTTACGCACATCCCCTAACGTAACCGGGGTATCTTCAACCACATCATGTAGCAGAGCAGCAATGACAGAAGGAAAGTCCATCCAGTGGCGTGCAGCTAAATGGGTAACCCGTAAAGGATGAAAAATGTATGGTTCTCCCGATTTACGCACCTGTCCCTGATGTGAAGAGCGGGCATCAATAAGAGCCTGTTCAACGCGTTCTATTTCATAATCCAGCTGTTCTTCAGACAGCTCAGCACCATAATGGGTCACCAACAATTCCATTATATCGGTCATTAAACGCTGCTCTGTCCTGCTGCTAAACTCTGACATAATACCTTCTTGGGAGCTAGTTAACCGGGGGGCCAGGTCATATCACGACCGCCAAGCAGATGAAAATGAAGGTGCCAAACAACTTGGCCACCGCCATCATTGCAGTTATTAACCACTCGGAAACCAGTCTCGGCAAAATTCAAATCACGTGCCACTTTCCCGGCAACTTGATAAACATGACCAACCAGTTCGTTATCAACCGGGGTTAAATCCAAAGTAGTCCGGATATGTTTTTTTGGAACAATAAGAAAGTGGTATGGCGCTTGAGGATCGATATCATCAAAAACTACCAGGTGAGAATCTTCGTAGCGAATCGTTGCCGGAATCTCACCTGCAACAATCTTACAAAACAAACAATCAGACGCCATTATCATCTCCCAAATCAAAATTTAAGCAATCTTAAAATAACAATAATGTATCCAGCTGACACTAAGATGATAATCTTAGATTATTTTCCTTTTTTTTTGTAGATAAATCAGAAATTCACGGTTTCCCTTTGGACCTAAAATTGGACTTTCGGTGATTCCAAGCACCTGGCAATTGAGCTCTATCGCCAGATCGCAAATCTGCTTAACCACCTGATCGTGCTGGTGTCGATCTTTCACCACCCCCCCCTTGCCAACCTGCCCTTTGCCAACTTCAAATTGTGGTTTAATTAAAGCAATAACCTCAGCACTATCTGTTAATAAACTGAGGGTATTTGGTAAAACTTTAGATAATGAAATAAAAGAGGCATCTATCACTGCTAAAGCCGGCACATCACCTAGCTGGGAGGGCTGAAGGTGCCTGATATTACAACGTTCCAGATTGACGATCCGTGGATCTTCGCGAAGACTCCAGGCCAACTGTCCATAACCAACATCTACCGCATAGACTTTTTTTGCTCCAAATTGAAGCAGACAATCACTGAATCCTCCGGTTGATGCACCAACATCGATAGCGATTTTACCTGCAACTGTCACTGCAAATTCCTGCAGTGCCTTCTCCAATTTCACCCCCCCGCGTGAAACATAAGAGATATCTTCTCCTTTCAGGCGCAACTCCGAATCAACCATTACCTGTGCGCCCGCCTTATCCACCCGATGATCATCAACGATCACTTTTCCAGCAAGAATTAAGGCTCGAGCGCGTTCTCGCGACGCAACAAATCCCCGCTGTACCAGTAATTTATCCAGACGTTCTTTCATAAAGCAGATAATAGCAGTGCCATAAATAAAAAGGGAGGCAAAATACCTCCCCAAGAGGAACCGTCATAAGAGCACAGTAAAACCATTCTACCGCCTACAAACAGTCATTTAGCAGTCTTTTAGTTATTATGATAAGAAAATGCGGAGCAAAAATGTTCAGTGAAATGTTTTTTCACTTCTGCCATAGAGACACCGTGTCCAAGCTCAAGACTTAAAGATGTCACCCTTTCACTTGGCCGACCGCATGGGACAATCATAGTAAAAGTTTCGAGTGAGTTATTTACATTCAGCGCAATTCCATGGGATGAAATCCATTTTTTCAGCGCAATCCCAAAGCTGCAAATCTTTTTACCATCAACCCAGACACCTGGCTCGCCAGCTTTCAGATATCCATCCACACCATATTCGGCCAGCACATTAATGACAACCTGCAGGAACTGGTCGGCAAACCAGCGTAAATCTTTCTTCTTCAGCGCCAAGAGAGGATAGACAACCAGTTGCCCGGGCTCATGTGCCGTTGCCAGACCACCTCGATTGATTTTCTGCAGCGCAACCCCACGATCAGAAAATATTTCTTCGGAGAAATGCAAATCTGCCTGGGTAGCACGTCGGCCAAGAGTTACGGTTAGCGGATGTTCGACAAAAACCAGGGTATCGTTCCCCTTGCCGGAAAGACGTGCCTGAACCAGCTCCCGCTGCCGGTCAAAAGCAAGCTGGTAATCTGTCAAGCCCCAGTCTTCAATTGCCAAAGGTGTGGTTATTTCGTTGCTTGAGTCCATAAGGTGGTTGAGCCTTTTTATTCTGCCTGCCAATACAAATTTACAGATCAAACAGAAAGAGGCTAACCACCATTGGCTAACCTCTTTATTTTATTGGTGGGCGGTCGGGGGATCGAACCCCGGACCCTTCGCGTGTGAGGCGAATGCTCTCCCGCTGAGCTAACCGCCCTGGATAAAGATTTTATAGCAATATCAGGCAATAGAGTCAATTAGTGTCTGGAGCAAAAACTCCTCGATGCGCTCCATGTTTCCACTACGAGGAAAAAGTGCTGACGCTCTTTTAAAATATTGGCGACCCCGGGAGGATTCGAACCTCCGACAATCACCTTAGGAGGGTGCCGCTCTATCCAGCTGAGCTACGGGGCCGTGGGAATGATTATATCTTTTAGATGACAGGCGGCAATGCTGGCGCCTGAGAATCAATCAAAATTTCAACAGACTGTAAACCTTACCCGCAGGAAGCTTGCTCCGACCATCAAGAAATTCCAATTCGGCCATAAAGGCACACTCATAGATTTCCACCCCCATATTTTCTACCAGTTCTACAACGGCGGCCATGGTTCCGCCAGTTGCCAACAAGTCATCGGCAATAATGACCCGATCACTATCTCGGAAGGCATCTTCATGAATTTCCAGGGTATCAGTACCATATTCAAGTTCATAACTGATACTGCGGGTTTTGAAGGGGAGTTTTCCGGGTTTACGTACCAGAGTAATACCTGTTCCTAACTTATACGCTAAAGCGGCTCCGAGGATAAAACCACGTGCTTCAATTCCAACGATCTGATCGATCTTTTCACCAATATAGCGGTGAGCCAGAAGATCAACCATACGATGAAAACTTTTTGCATCAGATAATAAAGTCGTAATATCTTTAAAAACAATTCCCTTTTTGGGAAAGTCGGGGATATCACGGATAATCTGCTTCAAGTCATCCATTTTATAAGCTCCATATTTAAATCTGAATCGATATTCACACGTTGGGATTAATGTTATCGGGCTCTTTCATCTGGCAGACAGTTCTCCATAGATTTCTTCAATTTAGCCAGACTCTTTGCTTCAATTTGCCGAATTCGTTCCCGAGTCACCCCAAATTTCTTGCCGATGGTATCAAGGGTTTGCGGTTCACGGTCTTCAAGACCGAAACGTAACGCAAGGATTTCACGCTCATTTTCATTCAACTCTGCCATCCATTCCTGAACCCGGGCAAAGCGATCCAGATCTTCAACTCTACTGGCAGAGTCAACAAGTTTTGTGTCTTCAATGGTATCAATCAGACTATAATCACTGCTCTCACCTAAAGGGTGCTCTATCGAGTAGGTTTTCTTAACCAGAACCATCATCCGCCGAACGTGGCTGACATCTGTACCCATAGCAGCTGCAATTTCATCCACCTCCGGGTCACGCTTTAATCGTTGCACCAGTTCCCGACTGATTTTGACCAGTTTATTGATATCGTCAGCGACATGAACCGGCAAACGAATAGTTCGGCTCTGATTGACGATAGAACGTTCTATCGATTGGCGTATCCACCAGGTTGCATAGGTAGAAAAGCGACACCCTTTGCTGACTTTAAACTTTTCAACCGCCTTGATCAGGCCCATATTCCCCTCTTCTATCAAATCGAGGAAAGGTAGACCACGATCCATGTATCGTTTGGCAATTTTAACCACCAGCCGCAGATTCGATTCAATCATACGCTCTCTGGCAGCGGCATCACCTTCTGCAATCAAACCGGCCAGTTCCCGTTCATCTTCGGCAGTCAGCAGCTGACTTCTTTTAATTTCCTGCAGATAAAGTTTAATTGCATCAGCTGTTGCATGTTCAGAAGCAGTCAAGGTATTTTCTGCACTTGATTGTTTATTGATCACACCCTTATGTTTAGCAGCTCTCTTATCGTTTGAGTTTGAACTAGCCATACAGACCTCCTCCACAACAACTTGATAACACTCAATTGAATAATTTAAAGGTGCCGAAATATCAAGGCAAGTATAAAATCGGGTTGACAGCAATCTTCCCTTTGCGAACCTCAAAATGGAGCCGTGGATGACCTCCTGCTGGCGGGGTTCCAGACAGGGCAATACGCTCGCCCTTACTCACAAAATCCCCCTGCCTGACGAGATTTTTACGGTTAAAGCCATAAACCGTAAACAGGTCATTTTCATGTTGCAGAATAATGAGATGTGCATATCCTTTGACACCATCGCCGCTGTAAATGACTTTACCTGCCTCTGCTGCGGTAACATTACTTCCTTCTCGCACCGCTATTTCTATCCCTTTACCCCCGCCAGTTTTTGCTTGTTTACTGAAAGAACGAACAATTTCCCCACGTAACGGCCACTGCAGTTTCTTAACCTGTGTCGCCTTTGTTTTCTTCAATACCGAGACTTTTGTTTTAGCTGCAACAGGTTTTGGTTTTTCAACCTTTGATTGTTGCCTGGCAGGTTGAACCTTTTTTTTCTGCTGCGGAGCGGTAACAGTCTTAGTTGGTTTTTTCGGTTTTATAACCTGAACCTGCAAGACCCTATCGGCACCTGGTATATAGAGTCGCGTACCTATCGGCATTTGTGACGGATTTGAAATACCGTTTACACGAGCCAAATAAGTTTCGTTAATATCGTAAGTACGGCTGATCCGATACAAGGTTTGACCGGGCTTAACGGTATGGTAGATACCTGCTTCACAAGCACTCAAAAAGAGGCAGCCACCACCGATCAGAAGCAAGAATATTATCCGCATTTTCATTACAGAATTCGCAATCGACAGTAAGTCTGTCGAATAAAGTCTGGCCTGTAAGCTGGATTAGTTTTTGAGAAAACATGTAACATGTCTACCCCTGTAAACTATAACAACGCCAGAGGATGATTTTCAATCATCCGAGGAGGCAGAAGAAAAACCGGAAGATTTGCGTTTAAATGACAATGGTATCTACCAACCCTGTTCACCAATCAGGGGAACAAAACGACATCCCATCAACTGTTCACGCTCAAAATGGTTTTCATTCTTGCGGATTATCCGAATCAAAGTTTGCTCTTCTTTATCCCCTACCGGCAACACCAGTTTCCCGCCAATATCGAGTTGATCTAAATATTTTTGCGGTACGTCTGGAGACCCGGCAGCCACCAGAATTCCCGCAAATGGTGCCTGATCTTGCCAGCCTATCGTCCCGTCACCAATTTTAATGTTGATATTGCTCAGTTGCAGCCGGTCGAGAATTTTCCGCGCACGACCAGCAAGAACAGCAATTCGTTCAATAGAATAGACTCGCTTGACTAACTTTGACAAGATAGCAGTCTGGTATCCAGAACCGGTTCCAATCTCCAAAACTCTCTCATCCCCCTTTAACTCAAGAGCAGCAGTCATCGCCGCAACCATATAAGGTTGAGAAATAGTCTGTTTCTCACCAATTGGAAGTGAGGCATCACCGTAGGCATGGCTCTGCAAACCCAGTTCAACAAATAAGTGCCGAGGAATCGTCAACATGGCATCAATGACCCGCTGATCATTAATCCCTCGCGCTTCGATCTGTTGCTCTACCATGCGCCGTCTAGCAATAGAATAATCCATCAGAAGACACCGGGCATAGGATCGAACGACCAGCAGTCCATTGCATTGTAAACTTTTTCAGAGGTCATATTTGTGCACCACGGGATAACCAGAGTGAACATCGTCATAAGGACTAAAAAATGACAAATTTTCATTATTCAAGGTCTGAATCAAGCAAGTACTTACGGAGCCGGATGAGGTCAGTCTTGATCTCAATGAGAGTTTTTTCTGGAGAGTGGGAGGGGTTTAACGGCAAATGAAGCTGTTTCTCCATCTGCATTTTCTTGCGAGCACCAGCTATGGTGAAACCCTGATGATAAAGTAACTCTTTTATCAACTGAGCAGTTTCAACATCCTTACGCCGATAAAGCCTCTGATTGGAACGGCTTTTAACCGGCTGCAGAATTGGAAATTCTGTTTCCCAATAACGTAACACATGGGTCTTTAATTGCAGTAATACTGCAACTTCACCGATCTTAAAATAGAGCTTATCAGGTATTTGAGGCACCAGTTCAGCTCAACACAATTAAGGGGTTTCGTTAATGGCAACCTTAAGCACTTGACTCGGCTTAAACGTCAAAATTTTCCGGGCAGAAATTTCAATTTCACTCCCGGTCTGCGGATTTCTACCCCGCCGGGAAGCTTTCTCTTTAACAACAAAATTACCAAAACCGGCAATCTTGATTTTTTCACCTTGTTCCAAGGTAGATTTCATCAAATCAAAAACCATCTCAACAATGGCAGCTGATTCTTTCTTGGAAAAACCGGTGGTCAGGTAAACACTTTCAATAAGATCTGCTTTGGTCATGATCCCTCCCGCTTAAGCCTGAGATGCGTTATATGGGGTCTACTATCTATCTGATTTTTCTAGATTTATATCATACAGATTGTGAGTCTGCAAGGTCAATCAGCGAATTTCTGCTCCGAGGAGATGGCAGAGAGAACGAATCAGCTTGTCATGGGACTTACTGACTTCTACTTCAGTTAAGGTTTTTTCCAGATCTCGATAACAAACCCGGATAGCAAGGCTCTTCTTTCCCGCAGGAACTCCTTTGCCAGTATACAGATCAAAAATAGTAGCACTTTCAACAAATCTGATTTTGCTCCTGTTGACAATATCCATAACCTGATCAGCCGAAATTGATTCATCCAGAAGCAGTGCACTGTCACGTTTCACATCAGGAAAACGGGATAACGGTTTAAACTGTGCATACTTCCCAGCTGTAGCAATGATATTTTCGACATCGAGCTCAAAGATATATACCGGCTGGTCAATAGAAAACCGGGTTAAAACTTCCGGGTGAATTTCGCCAAGAAAACCAAGTAACTGGTTGCCGAACATCAAGCGACAAGATTTACCTGGATGCAAATATGGTTGAGAAAAATTTGCATCAAAAGAAACGTTGTCAATATTTACCTTGGTAAGTATTTTTTCTACGACACCTTTAATGTCGTAGAAATCAACGGCAGCAGAAGATTGCGACCATCCTTCTGGCTCGCGTTGCCCGGACATAACAGCTGTCAGTGATAATGGCTCAACAGATTGACCATTTTCTGGCTGAGTCAAAAAGATTGGCCGCAGCTCAAATAAGCTCAAATCAGAGCTACGGTAGTTCAAATTACGGGCAACCGTTTCCAGTAAACTTGGCACCAGACTGGTGCGCATAACCGACTGATCTTCTGACAACGGATTTAAGATTTTTACTTGCACTGAGCGACTATCATCCGCTGTAACCCCGATTTTCTCCAAACTGTCAGCAGCAACAAATGAGTAGTTCATTGCCTCTGAAAATCCGGCAGCAACAATAGTTTGACGGAGAGTTTTTTGCAGCAATTGACGCAGTGGTGGCAATTGCGCATCAACTGTACCAACCGGCATAGTTACTGGAATTTGATCATAGCCATAAAGCCTGGCCACCTCTTCGATCAAATCAACTTCACGCTCAATGTCAGGGCGAAAGCTTGGCACCTTGACCTGTAAACAGTCAGAACAGTTGCCAGTCTGGGTTTGCAAACCAATTGATTCAAATAATTGTTTAATGTTGTCACAATCAACCGGGATATCCAGTAAACTCTTAGCTTTTTTGGCACTGATTTCTAAAATAACAGGTTCCAGTTGCCGCGGATAACTGTCAATTATTCCAGATAAAACCTGACCACCGGCTAACTCGGCAATCAAACTGGCAGCTCGATCGAGCGCTACTGGAATCATATCAATATCTGCACCACGCTCAAATCGATGCGATGACTCGGTATGCAAACCATACCTTTTACTGGTCCGCCTGATCATTGTTGGTTTGAAATATGCAGCTTCCAACAGAATCGTATCGGTATTATCCTTTACCTCAGAATCAAGCCCCCCCATAACCCCGGCCAGGGCAACAGATTGTTGACCATCACAGATCATCAAATCGTCAGCGGTTAAAGAGTGCTCCTGATTATCCAGAGTCTTAAACTTTTCACCTTGCTGGGCAGACTTAACAACAATTTTCTGATCCTGCAAAAATCTAAAGTCAAAAGCATGCAACGGATGACCAAGTTCCATCATCACATAGTTGGTAACATCCACAACATTATTAATTGAACGCATACCCACAGCTTCCAACCGTCGAACCATCCAGTCGGGAGAGGGGCCAATCTTTATATTTTTGATCATTCGTGCTGCATAACGGGGACATCCCTCGCTATTTTCAATAACAACAGAGGCCTGTTGTTCAATCGAATCGGCAGCTTCGCTGATTTGAGAAACTGGCAATTTCAATTTCTGACCACACAGAGCAGCAACCTCCCTGGCAACTCCAACCACACTGAGGCAGTCAGGTCGATTGGGTGTCAGACCAATTTCAATTTGAAAATCTTTCAACCCAAGAGCTTCAAAAACTGGTTGTCCCAGAGTTAAACCGGATGGAAGAATCATAATACCGGGAGAATCTTCCGCCAGAGCCAACTCTTTTTCTGAACAGAGCATCCCCTGTGATACCTGACCACGAATCTTGGATTTTTTAATTTTAAAATCACCCGGCAAAACTGAACCCGGCTGTGCCAATGCGATGAGATCACCGGTTTTATGATTAGTTGCACCACAAACCACCTGAACAACCTCGGTACCATTATTAACCTGACAAACAGTTAAACGGTCAGCATCTAGATGTTGCTCAACCGACTCCAGTTTGGCAACAATAACCGAATCAAGATTACCGCCAATTTCTTCAAGCGCATCGACTTCAAGACCAACCATGGTCAATTGATCACAAAGCTCTTGCGGGGCATATTGAAAATCTACAAATTCTTTCAACCAGTTATAGGTTACTATCATTTATTGAAGTCCTTACCAAGTTCAAAACTGCTTCAGAAAACGCAGATCATTTTCAAAAAACAAGCGTAGATCGTTGACACCGTATTTCAGCATGGCCATACGCTCCAACCCCATACCAAAAGCAAATCCACTGTATTTCTCAGCATCGTAATTGACTGATTTAAATACTTCTGGGTCGATCATCCCGCAGCCAAGAATTTCCAGCCAACCCGTTTTTCCACAAACCCGACAACCACTACCACCACAGATCACACACTCAATATCAACCTCAGCACTGGGTTCGGTAAAAGGGAAAAAAGAGGGCCGGAAACGGACACGGTGCCCTGCACCAAAAAATTCGTTTAGAAAGTGGGTCAGAACCCCCTTCAAATCACCAAAAGTCACTCGGTCATCAACTAAAAAACCCTCAACCTGATGAAACATCGGACTATGGGTTATATCAGAATCGCGCCGATAGACCGTCCCCGGAGCAATAATTCGAATGGGTGGTTTATGTTTCATCATCGTGCGGATCTGTACCGGTGAAGTATGAGTACGCAACACTCGGTCATCACTGATATAGAATGTATCTTGCATATCTCGAGCAGGATGATCTTTGGGAATGTTCAGAGCTTCAAAATTGTAGAAATCCTGTTCAATTTCTGGTCCCTCAGCAACAGCAAAGCCCAGGCGTGAGAAGATTTCGATAACGTCATCAGTAACAAGAGTCACCGGGTGGAGACTTCCTGGCGTATTTTTTCTGCCCGGAAGAGTGACATCTATTTTTTCGTTTGCCAGTTTCGCTGCAATATCCTGCTGTTGCAACTCCAATTGGCGAGCGACAAAAGAGTCCTCAAACTGAGTTTTTAAAGTATTAACCAAACTACCGATAGCGGGACGTTCTTCTGCAGCAAGGTCACGCATCCCCTTCATAACCTCGGTTAGCGTCCCTTTTTTACCGAGAACTTGTACCCGCACGCCTTGCAGTGCTTTAAGATCCCCTGCCTGTTGTAACGCCAACAAGCTATCGTCCTGTAACTGTTGTAAACGCTCTTTCATGTGACAAATCCATAATCAGAGTGACCCGCAAAATCTGAGGTCAGTTTGATCTTTAAATTTTAACAGGCAACTGCCCGAAAACAAAAAAAGGAGATGAAGCCTGACACTTCATCTCCCTAAATCAGCTAAAATCAGTTTATTGCAACTGGGCTTTGGCAGTTTCAGCAACAACAGTGAAACCTGCCGGATCATTCACAGCAAGATCTGCCATAATCTTACGATCCAGGGCAACATCAGCCTGCTTTAAACCATAAATCAGGCGACTGTAGGAAAGACCATTATCGCGTGCAGCGGCGTTAATTCTGGCAATCCAGAGAGCTCTGAAATCGCGCTTTTTAACCCGCCGGTCACGATAAGCATAATTAAGAGCCCGATCTACGGCCTCTGTTGCTGAACGAAACAACTTACTTCTGGCACCACGATAGCCTTTAGCTAACTTCAGTACTTTATTACGACGACGTCGGGCTTTAAAGCCCCTTTTTACTCTAGGCATCTCACTTGCTCCTTCTCATCAAAATAGTTTTTC
>Ga0164318_10002390_pt1 | contig 17415 bp, 15 predicted proteins | sample GuaBasSedimGuay9_FD_113734 | JGI IMG/M metagenome (GOLD analysis project Ga0164318, IMG submission 113734) | Subseafloor sediment microbial communities from Guaymas Basin, Gulf of California, Mexico - Guay9, Core 4571-4, 0-3 cm | ecosystem: Environmental > Aquatic > Marine > Hydrothermal vents...
AAAACTGAAATTTTTGTTATATAACATGTTGTTAAGTGTGTAAAAGTTATACCGTTTCTTTGAATAATTGTTGAAAAGAAGCATTCTTTAATAATTATTCAACACAGCAGGTTAAGTCGGAAATTGTGGATTTATGGCGCTGGAACAGTATAACAAAATTTTAATGGCTTTAAAGATGGCTTTAAAGAAACATTATATTTGTTTCCATCTTTTGCTTCCCATGAATAGATTCCTCACCCGTATGAAAGAACTTTTCTATATACCGGAGAATGAGTGGAAGGAAGTGGATAGGCTTATATATGGAATGGATGACTATTTCCTCTACAGCAGAGTGGAGGCGGAAGAGACAAGAAACAGGGCCATAAAGGAGGCGTTCCATCATCATTACAACAACAATCTCTTTTACCACAATTATTGCAAGGATAATGGTGTTTCACCCGATGACATAAAGGGAGAGGAGGATTTTTCAAAAATCCCCATGCTTCCCGACACCTTCTTCAAGGATTATCCCGGTGAGGAGCCAAGGAAGCTGTATGAGTGGTTATACACCGTTTCCTCAATCGACATAGGTGATTATGACTTCAGGGGCAAATCCCTCAACGAATTCTTCTCCTGGGCCGAGAAAAAACTTAATGGACTCGTTACCCATTCTTCTGGCACCACAGGAAAGTTCAGTTTTATGTTTAGGGATGTGGTTACCAGAAAAAGAAACTTCTACGCCGCCGATAAAGTGCTGCTATTTTCCATCTTCCCGCCAGATGACAATGCCCATGTGATATATCCCGGACCGGTAAAAACATATCTCACCATGGGGAGATGGGTTGCCGAGGGCACAAAGGTGGCAGACGATGATCATCGCCATTTCCTCACAGACAAGGAGTTAACCATGGATGTAATAAAAATCATGGCGGGGCAGATAAACGGGATAAAGGATAAGATGAAACTCCTGGTGATACAGAAGGCGATGAAGAAAGGGCAGATGAAATTGCTGCGCCTGCTGGAGGAGCTGGATAAAAAGGGAGAGCAGATGTACATGATAACATTTCCCTTTCAGCTGTACGACCTCATGAATATAATGAAGGAGGAGGGAGTTTATCTCGACATGGGAAGAAGCAACTCCGTTATCATCACAGGAGGTGGATGGAAGATACATGAAGGTATGAAAATTTCTCCTTCAGAAATGGCGAGTATGGTGAAGGAGTATTTCGGCATAGGTGAGGAAAATTACAGGGATGTCTATGGTATGTCGGAGATGAACGGCCTTGCCCTTGAATGCGAGGCAAGATACAAGCATATTCCGCCCTGGATATATCCCATGGTCCTGGATGAAAACTACGAACCAGTCGGATATGGAGAGGAGGGAAGATTCGCATTCCTTGACCCTGCCGCCAACAGCTACCCCGGCTTCATTATTACCGGTGACAAGGTCAAACTTCTGGAATCCTGCCCCGAATGCGGAAGGGAAGGCGTTGTTATAGACGGGGAAATAACCAGAATGAGGGGGGCGGAAGCAAAGGGATGCGGCAACCTGATGAGGGAGCTTATGGTTGAGAGCATGAGGTGATTGAAATGAAATGGGTGAGAGAGAAGATGGATCTGGGCGATATACCCCCACCGACCATAGTTAGAAATCTGCTGAAGACGGTGGCGCCTCTTTCATACGCCATAGCCAGGAATCCCAGAAGCATGGTTAAGAATGTGGGCGCATGGAAAAGGAGATTGAGGGCGGGGATGGCTCCGTGGAAACATCTGGAGGATGAGAGCGAATACAGCAGCACAAGAATGCTGGAAATAGAGGATTTCGATTCCCTTCCAGATGTGAGCAGAGAGAAATATCTTCGCCCCACCCGGTTATGCCAGTGTGATAACAAAAATATAAGGGCGCTCGCCAGAAAGTTTGGGGCCGGAGAAATAAGCAATGAGGAGTATCTCAGAAGAATCTATTACTTTGTCAAAAATCAAAAATATCTCATATTTAAACCCATGGGGGGCGCAACGGGCACATTAAAAAGTAAAGGGGGCGTATGCTTGGATCAGATGTCCCTCTTTATAGCACTTGCCAGGGCGGCGGGCATAAAGGCCAGATATCGCCTCTATGCCTTTACCCCGGTAGATGAACTGGTGGATGTCATGCTGAAGGATGACCCCGTGCTGATGGAAACGTATCAGATGCTCGGATTTCTGGATTCACTCCATGGATGTGCGGAATTTTATATAGGCGGCAGATGGATTCAGCTCGATCCCACCTTCTCGGATTATCTGGAGGCAGGAATGGGGCTGCCCATCTCGAATTTTAATGAGCCACCTTCATGGGGTGTGAGGGTGCCGGATAGGGATATAATCATGGAGGGGTTGCCCCGAGGGCTTAATGCTTCCTTAGTATCCCTTGCCCTCCTGCTCAGAAATACGGTTGATGAGGTGAATAAAAAACTCGACGAGATAAGGGAGAAGGGAAAGGAAATACTGGAGGAGATTGGTGTGGAGGAATACAACAGGAGATTAAAGAGGAAGGGTGCTGCCATAAAACTGCCAGATGTGGATGAGGTCAGAAAGTTCAGGGAGAAAATGGCGCTGGAAAAAATTTCCTAAGTATTTATAAGTAACAATTGCATTTTATTCCGTTGAACCCTGTCAAAAAGATACTCTGGTGGCTGCTGGCGGGCACAGCAGGGGGCATAAATAGGGGCAGAATCCTCGAGGAATTAACGAAGAACCCCATGAATGCCAATGAGCTGGCAAAAAAACTGGACATGGACTATAAGACGGTGAGGCATCATCTCAAAATACTGGAGAAAAACAGTTTGATTTCCTCCATGGGGGAGGGCTATGGAAAAATGTATTTCATCTCCGAGCTTCTGGAGGAGAACATATCCCATTTCAGAGAGATTTGGGATAAAATTGGGAAAAATAAAATAAAGGGAGGAGGGATGAGATAGTATGAAAAGAGGAGTAGCTCTTGTGATAACGCTTGCCATCATCTTCAACATGGTTGCAGGTATGGCATATGCTGCCACCCATGAGCCACCAAGCAATGGCCAGAGATGGCAGGATTTGATGAGGGCGAAATTTGGCACATCTCTATTTAAAACCATCTACATTGCGGCAGTGCTGATAAATGTCATACTTCTTTTTGTTGTGTTGGTGATATACATATCGAGCTATAGGAAGACAAAATCGTCCTTTACCCTTGGCCTTGTATTCTTCATAGGTGTTCTTTTGCTTCAGCGACTCCTGCTTTTTGTGTTCCCTCTGATACCTCCCTTCTTTGAAACCTTTGCTCTCCTGATTCTGCTGATGCTCAGTATTGAATGAGGCATGGCATGTAATATTTAAATATGTCCCAAAAATTAATATCTGAGAAATGGAGGATGTGAAAGATTTAATAGAAAAAGCCATGGATCTCTCCCCCCACGGGATGATGGTGGTGGAGGGGGAGCAGATAAAGGCGGTCAACTGGGGGGCAGTTATTCTTCTTGATGCAGGGGATGCGGAGAGAATAGTAGGTAAAAGATGGAGAGATTTTTTTGCCGACATAAATGTGGTCCAGACAACAAAAAAGACAAAAATCCTAACACTTAAGGGAGAGGAAAGAGAGGTAAGGGTGCTGTTTTCCTCTCTTCTTCATGGAGGGGATGAGTACATGCTGATTATTTTTCAGGAGGAGAATAGCGATGATATTGAAAAAATTCGTCAGCATATCCTCATTTCCCTTGCCAGAAAATTGAATGAACTCCAGATATTCTATGATATAGGGGTGCTGGCGAGAGAGGCAAAATCTGTAGAGGGTTTTATGCAGAGGATTGTTACCCTAATCCCCAAAATGATGCAGCATCCCGAACTCGCCTATGCCAAAATACTTTTCAGGGGAAAGGAATATGCCACAGATGGTGCAGAGGGGGAAAGAAAAATAAGAGAAAAGATTGTGATAAATGGAATAGAGGAGGGTTATCTGGAGGTGGGCTATATAAAGGAGCCCCCTGAATATGATGAAGCAGAATTCCTCCCAGAGGAGGAGAAGGCGGTAAAGGAAGTTGCAATCAAAATAGGAAATATGGTTTCTCTCACAGAGATGAGAGAGGAGATGGAGAGAAGCAGAATGTATTTCCAGACAATTCTGGAAAAGAGCTCCGATATAACCATGGTGGTGGATGAGAATGCTGTCATAAAGTTCATAACTCCATCCATAAAGGAGGTTCTTGGTTTTCAGCCCGAGGAAGTAATCGGGAAGAGCGCCCTCTCCTTTATCCATCTGGAGGACATGGATGCATGTATATGGCAGCACAGGAAAATGCTGGAAAATCCCTCCAGGGCGATACGTGCGATGTACAGAATCCAGACCAAGGAAGGAGAATGGAAATTTGTTGAGATTGTTGGAAGGAATATGCTCGATGATCCAGCCATTAATGGCCTGATATTCAATTTCCATGACATAACGGAGAGGGTTATGGTGGAGAAAAAACTGGAGGAGAATGAAAGGAAGTTACGTTCCATACTGGATGCCACCCATGATATGGTTCTCCTTGCGAGTGTTGATGAGACCGATTTTGGAAAAATACTGGAAATAAACGATGCCATGGCAGAATCCCTCGGAAAATCAAAGAGCGAACTCAAGGGAACCAACATAAAAGAACATCTGCCTGCAGATGTATACGAAAAAAGAACAGCAAAGGTATTTGAAGTTATGAAAACAGGTATGCCGGTTGAATTCGAAGATACGAGGGCAGGAAAATGGTTCCACAATGTTTTCTACCCGATTTTTGATTATGACGGAAAAGTAAAACAGATCGCCATTTTTACCAGAGATATAACACTGGAGAAAAAAATGATGGAGGAGCTGGAGAGAAGCAGGATATATTTCCAAACGTTGCTCGAAAAGGGATGGGACGTGGTAATGGTGCATGATGAAAATGCGGAAATAAAGTATGTTACATCTTCTGTGGAAAAAATCATGGGTTATTCACCAGACGAGGTTATTGGTCGTTCCACTCTGGAATTTGTCCACCCCGAAGATGTCGATATAGCGATGAATGCTCTTAAGAATATGCTCTTCCAACCCAGTGAGGCTTTTCATGACTTTTTGAGGGTGAAAAATGCAAGAGGAGAATGGAGAACCGTGGAAATAAATGCCAGAAATTTGCTGCATGACCCCATAGTAAGAGGGATAGTCATCAACTATCGAGATGTCACAGAGGAAAAGGAAATGGAGAACTTATTAAAGGAAAGCGAGAAAAGATTCAGGGAGGTTATGGAGAATGCCAACGAGTGGGTATGGGAGGTAAATACTGAAGGCCTCTATACCTACTCCAACAGTGCGGTGAAAAAAATACTCGGCTATTCCCCGGAAGAGGTGGTGGGAAAGAAGCATTTTTACGATTTCTTCCATCCTGAGAACAGAGAGGAACTCAAGGAAAAGGCCTTCGAAATATTCCGGGAGAAGAAGCCATTTGTGGACTTCCTCAACAGAAACATGCACAGAAATGGCGAGGAGAGATGGCTACTCACCAGTGGTGTGCCGATACTCGATGGAGACGGAAATCTTGTTGGCTACAGAGGCGTGGATATGGACATCACCGCCATCAAGGCGGCGGAGGAACGGATAAAGGAACTGAATCAGTATCTTGAGGCACTCATAAATAACGCAAACATATGGATAAACACTCTCGATACTGAAGGAAATGTTATTCTGTGGAACAGGGCGGCTGAGGCAATAAGCGGTTACACCATGGAGGAGGTTGTGGGTCACAACAGAATATGGGAATGGCTTTATCCAGATGAGGAGTACAGAAATAAAATTTTGAATAAGGCGAGGGATATAATAGAGGGCAGAGAAAAGGTGGAGGATTTTGAAACCACTATAGTAACAAAGGATGGGAGGGAGCGAGTAATATCCTGGTATTCAAAAAATATAGTGGTCGATGACACAATCATTGGCTCTGTGGCCGTTGGGATGGATGTTACGGAGAAAAAGATGATGGAGAGGGAAATGAAAAAGTTCAAGAGAATTGCTGATACGGCTCAGTATGGCGTCATCATTCTCAATGATAGGGGAAAGATAACCTACATAAATGAATATTTTGCATCCCTCCATGGATATAAACCGGAGGAACTCATTGGAAAATCTCTTGGCAACATAGTCCCTGAGAAAAGTGTAAAGCAAATTCCGGATGCAAGAAAGAGATTTCTGGAAAAGGGGTATCTGGAACCCATGGAGGTTTTCCATAAAAGAAGGGATGGAAGCATATTTCCTGTTCTGGTGGCGGGCTCTCTCATAAGGGAGGAGAAGAATGTTTATTTTGCCCTCACCTACATGGATTTGACCGAGAAGAAAAAGATGGAGGAAATGATAAAGGAGAAGGAGAAGCTCGCCGCCTTGGGGCGGCTTGCGGCGGTGATTGCCCATGAAATCAACACGCCTCTGTCCAACATAGCAGTGACGGCTGAATATCTTGCCTCCATATCAGAGGAGAAGGAAGAGATGGAGATAATAAGGAGGGAGGTGGATAACATCGCCTCCATAGTGAGGGACATTCTCAATTTCTCCAGAAAGGAAATAAGAGAGATGACAGAATTCGATTTAAAGGAAGTGATGGATGAGGCGATTGAGAAGGTGAGAAGAACATGCTACATGGAGGGGGTAATCATACAGAACAGAATGAATCCATGCATTTTTAGGGGAGATAGGCAGAGGATAATGGAGTGCTTTGTGAACATAGTAAAGAATGCGGTTCTTGCCAGAGAGGAGGGAAAGAAAGGTCATTATGTGATAGTGGAATGTGAGGAAGGGGAGAAAATAAAAATCATGGTGAGGGACAACGGCACAGGTATGAGCAAAGATGTTCTTAAAAATGCCATGAAACCGTTCTTTTCAACCCGCCCGGCAGGGGAAGGAAGTGGATTGGGGCTATTCATATCAAAGTGGATTGTGGAGGCGCATAAAGGACGCATGGAGATTGAAAGCGAGCCCGGGAAGGGAACGGAGGTCAGAATAATCCTTCCGGGAGGTGGAGAATGAAGCTGCTGGTGGTGGACGACAACCCGATATTTGTTCAGCAGGTGAAGAAGTATCTCTCCATGAAAAATTATACCGTGGATGGCGCCACAGGAGGGAAGGAGGCAAAGAAAAAGATGAAAAAAGATACCTATGATGTTGTAATTCTCGATCTCAAGATGCCAGATATCCACGGTATGGAGATAATAAAATGGGCCAGGGAGGAGGGCATGGATGTGGATTTCATAGTTGTGACAGGATATGGAGAGGTGGGAAGTGCTGTGGAGGCAATGAAACTGGGGGCGGCCGATTACATAGAAAAACCCATAAAAATGGATAGGGTTATGGGGGCGATTGAGAGGGTGAGGGAGAAAAGAAAGGGAAAAAGTTTGAAGGAATTGCTTGCGGGCAGGAAAAGAATCCTTCTTGTGACCTCGCTGCCTCCTGAGATAATAAGAGAGAAACATTTCATCAAACCGGAGAGAACGATTTTTACAGATAGAGGAAATTTTTCCATTGATGAGATGACAAGGATAAGCGAAGATTTTAGTGGAGAAAAGGACGCCATAGTAATATTTGGCCTTGAAGGATTGATTGATAAATATGGGAGGGAGGGGGTGATAAAATACTTTAACTCCCTTCTTTCCATAACGGCCAATGGGAGTATGGCGGTCATAGTTTATAAATCACCTAAGGAAATTCTCATGCTGGAGGAGGGTATAGGGAATGTGATAATACCTGTGCTGGAGAAAATGATGGCCGCCTACAGTCACCCGATGAGGAGGGAGATAATACATCTCCTCGGAATGATGCATCCTCTTCCCTACGCCCGTATAATGAAGGAAATGGGGTTGAAACAACAATCCTCAAAACTTGCATTTCATCTTAAAAAACTTGTTTCTCTTGGAGCAGTGGAGAAGGGTGAAGGGGGCTATTATCTTTCGGATAACGGAGAGAGAATACTGGAGTTGCTGGAGATACTCACGGGACTGGAAAGGAAAGGTAAGGGCATAGTTTACTACAATGTCAACACAATTTGACATGTTTGAGTTATACGTGGATTATGTATAGTGGCCTTTACATTATGGTTTAAAAATGCCATTATGCTCCTGCTTCATGCAGGAGGTGGAGAAAAGTAAACCTCTTGTGATTATGAGGGGAGATATGACCATGTGTTCCAATTGTAAATACTGGGAGAAGGATCCAATCCCATACAACGGGATTTACTTCGGATTATGCAAAATAGACGGTAAAATAAAATATGAATTTCATGTGTGCGATTTTAAGGACATGATTATTCAGTAGTCCTGCCATTCGGTGAGGAGATAGGTGAAGCTGCCCAAGATTGTGAAATATCCATAGATGGTCGTCTCATAGGTTTCTCCCTCATATTCATAACTTATGGTTGCCTCCACCAGGCATTTTCCTAGCCCCCATGCAGGCACAATAAGTTGCCGAAGGGATTTTCCTCCAACCTCCTTTATATAGTCCAGCCATGTTCCCCCCAGAAAAACAATGCCGGAGATGCTCAACTGTTTGATGAAGACGTTATGAATGCTTTCATTTTCCTTGTTCCAGACGAGAATGACGAAACCCCAATCAATCCATGCAAAATGAATTTCCACATCTGGCTGGCCGATATTTTTTGCATTTGAAATGGGAAATGGTGGAATAATAAGAAGGGCAAAAACAAGAATGCAGATGATACCGCCTTTCATAATATTTCAATTATGTTTCCAATATTTAAGCGTTATTAATTTCCTCGACAAGAGCCAATAATTTTTTGTGCATCTTTTCTAATAAATGATGGAATGCAAAACTGATAAAATTTCGAGATAGAATAAATTTTGTAGGAGGAGTATTGATATCAGCATTATTTGACGGTTGTTTATATAATATTCATCATCCTTTTTCAGTGAGGAATGGATAAAACTATGTCGATTGTATTGCCTTTCCTGCCGTCTATGAATTCACAGATTCTTTAGAAGATTAGCGTTTCCTTCTGAATGCGCGGGACACGCTTCCCGTAAGAAGTCTGTCAGTATTGAAGATATGAACTGCAATTCCTATCGTTACAAGTGTAAATGCCGTGACATAAACTATGCCGGAAATGACAAGTGTGTAATCCCCGAACAGCAGGGCGCGGACAGCCATCATCGGATGAGAGAACGGAATTGAAAAAAGCACGAACTTCAGAGATAATGGCAGGGTGTTGAAATCCTTGAACATCACCATGAACATGGGTATGAGGGCAAGTATGGAAACAGGAACTGTCAGCGTCTGGGCGCTTTTGTAATTCTTGGCAAAGGTGCCAAGAACCATGCAGAGGGCAAGGGCGGCGGTGAGGGCAAGGAAGAGGGAGAGGCCGATAAGCAGATAATCCCACATGCCCAAGGTAAGGCCGTAATCAGCCAGATTTATGCCTTCTGACATCTGGAAAGATTCGAGATAATATTTGAAGCCCACCATATATATGACAGCCATGAGAAGCCCCACAATAGCGCTGCCAGCTATCTTGCCTGCAATGATGGAACTCCGCCTGACGGGCAAGGTGAGAAGTGTCTCGAGCGTTTTATTCTCCTTTTCCATTCCCATTGAGGAAATCACCATGCCTCCCGCCATCATGATTATTATCATCATTATTATGGGAACCATTGTTGACTGAGAGGATAGCATTGTGCTTATTGTGCTTGGAGAGATGCCTTCCATTTCCTTTCCCTTGAATATTGTTGTTTCATTCCTCGCTGTGGGAGATAAAGCGAATGTTGCGTTTACGCTGCCTGTCTCTATGAGCTCCCTGGAGATTCTGGAGTTCAATTCTCGCAGAACAGCTTCCACAACACCTGAGGGAATGGAATCCATTATTCCCGCTCCTTTCATTATCCAGTATACCTTTATCTTGCCAGATTGGTTGTTTTCTATGCTGTTGCTGAAATTGGATGGAATGATGATGAGAGCAATCCCTCCCTTTCCCTTAACCGCATCTATCCCTTCATCAATTTTTCCGGATGTGTTGCTGTAAAAAACAACCTCTGACATACTATATATTGTCTCATTTGCAATCGAGGCAAAAATTCCTCTGTCCTCGTTTATGAGTCCGACAACAGGCTTTTCCTTCGCCTCCTCCGCCGCCCCGCTTATCATATTTCCCATGCTCCCGAAGACGAGAGCCATCACGACTATCGGAATGAAGGTTGAGGGTGTGAGAAGTTCTCTGACCTCTTTCTTTATAATATTGAGTATGTGACTCATTTCACCACCTTCGTGAAAACTTCCTCTATATTTGCGGCATTGTACTTCTCCTTGAGTTCTGAGGGAGTGCCTTCTTCCACCAGTTTCCCCTTATTCATAAGTGATATTCTGCTGCACAGAAATTCAACCTCAAGCATGTTGTGAGATGAAAGCAGCACAGTCGTTCCCTGGCTGGCAGTGTTCTGAATAATTTTCCTTATCTCCTGCGCATTTATGACATCTAGGCCGGAAGTGGGTTCATCGAGTATTGCAAGCTTTGGTTCCGTCATAAGCGCCCTTGCAACAAGAAGGCGGCGGACCATTCCCTTGCTGTAGTTTTCTACCTTGTCATATATTCTTTTCCCTAGGTTTGCAATTTTTATTCCTCTGTTGACTATCTCATCAATTTTTTCATTATCTCCAAAAAAACTTGCGATGAATCGTAGATAACCAATGCCGGTCAGATTTTTATATGCCCCTGCATCCTCTGGCAGGTAACTTATGAGTTTCCGTACCTGGTCAGGTTCTTCAGCAACGTCATATCCGAAAACTTTTACGCTACCGTCCGTAATCTGCAGGAGAGTTGATACGATACGCAACACCGTTGTTTTTCCCGCACCGTTGGGTCCTATGAGTCCAAATATCTCCCCCTCATCTACGGAAAAAGAAATGCCGTTTACAGCTCTTACCTTTCCGTAATCCTTCACGAGTTCGTTAACTTCGATAGCAAGCATGATGGAAATTAATTATGTTTCCGATATTTAGGCGTTACTAATTTGTTAGATAAAAACCAATAATCTCTTGTGCATTCTTCGGTAAATGAATGAAGTGCAAAACTGATAAAATTGTCAAGATAGAGGAGAAGCCGTGCCTATGGAAGATATTGACAACAGCATTGTTTGACGGTTGTTTATATAATATTCATTTCATCTTTTTTCAGTGGGGAATGGATAAAACTATGCCAAACATCTTTCATTTCTCAAAAATTTTGAGGTGAATTTGATGGGCAAGGTTACCGAGAGAATGTGTTTTGATGCAGATAATGTCCTGCTGCATTAAAAACTCAAAATCGGTAATGGCAACAGTTTATACTGGAAATACAATCGATTTGTTTCTCAGGATATTTAAAAAATTTATGCAGGGGGTGGGATTTGAACCCACGAAGGCCTGCGCCACAAGGCCCTGAACCTTGCGCCGTTGACCGCTTGGCTACCCCTGCCCGAGTATGAAAAATGATTGTGGATTTAAAGATTATCTATATTTTTTGATGATTATTGCCGCAATGATAATGATGATGAACACTGCCATTCCCCCGGCAATTTTAGAAATGCTGTGCCCACTTTCCTTAGTGCTTTCCTTCTCCACTGTTTCAGCATCCAGGCAGTATATCTTTCCTCCTGCACTCAAAAAAGTTTTTCCGTTAGAGGCAATTATATTGGAAAGGGGGGTGGTTATGTAGTTATACGTTCCTTCAATTTCATACATGGGGGCAAAGCTGAACTCCACTTTTCCATTACTTTTATTTATTGCATACATCCTTCCATCTGTGGATGAGGCATAGACAAAATCTCCATATTCCTCCACATCATTGACGGAGGCGTTGCAGCTGAATATCCATACAACTTTTCCCTCATCATCCATGCAATAAACGTTTCCGTCATATCCTGCCGCATATACATTGCTCCCTTCTTCAACATCTGAAACTGCCCATCCCGTTTCATATTTCCATCTCAACTTCCCATTTTTGTTGAGGGAATAGATGCATCCGTCTGCGCTCCCTACCAATATGTGCTTTCCCACATCCACATCCAGAATCTGCCCATCTGCTGTAAAATTCCACCATGGTGAAATCAGTTTTTTGCCGGATATGATATAAAGGGCATTGCAGTATTCAATCCCATCGACCCTCCCTTCAAATACCCTTTCCTTTCCATAAACTCCTTCATCATCTGCTATATACATAACATCTCCTTCCTCAATGTCCTTTCCTCCCCTTCCACTCCACACCTGCTCCCCATCAAAGGAAAATGCATAGGATTTGCTGGAGGTGGCAACATACACCTTTTCCTTTCCCACTTCAACATCATTTATTTTTCCATCCATTTCCTTCTTCCACAAAATACTCCCATTTTCATTCATTGCATAGAGTGTATTTTTATAGGAAGCATAAAGATTTTTTCCATTGCTGTGGAGTGTGGCATGCTCATAGTTCATTCCACCCATATCATAACTCCATATCATTCTCGCCTTTCTCCCTTTTCCCATGTTCCCCTTTTCATAATTTGGTTTAAAGTCATAGGGAACTCCATATATTTTGCTCCATCCTGCCGGGGGCACATCCCTCACTCCTTTAAGTTTGTAGAGGGAGGAGGTATTCCAGACATATGTCGGATTCCCCCAGAAAATCCACATGGAATTGTTGAAAATTAAATTTCCATCGGTGATTTTGCAATCTGTTGTGAAATCTGTTATTGGAGGGGTTGACATTATCTTTTTCACCACATCCACATCTATCTTTCCATAATACCTTTTACCCAGTTCCTCAAACTTTATATCTCTCTCTGAGGGTGTATAAAAGAGGGTGTAATATTGATAACCCGTGACATTCAAAAGTAGATGGGCAAGGCGGAATATGGGTGCCTTCAGAACTTCATATCCTATAACTTCTCTTCTCACCTTAAAATCAAAGGGATTGTTGGCACTCCAGAGAAATCCATTGTTCTTTCTTATCACATTGTAATGATAGAGCCCGAATTCCAGAAGTGCTATTTCATTGGCTCTGGCATCTGCTATGAGCCACTGGGCATTCATAACTCCTGTATTTTCAGTGAGCAAATATTTGATTACATCATCTATACTATCTCCATACTGGATTGCCATCCTCGCTCTTATGGCTAAGGGCAAACCTTTAAGTTTATAAATACCCTGTATAAACGTTGTTTCTATCATCGCCAAGCCCACATCGTTCTGCCAGAAATCCTCATCACTCCATATGTAGCCAGGAGAGGTTGCTATTATGAGGCGATGACCATTGCTTGGCTCTATGTCCAAGATAACATTCCATCTCTGGGCTATATAATAGGAATACCACCATCCCCCGCACCACACAGCATCGCTTATAACAATTTTCCCGTCTTTTGTGGCATTTCCAACGGCGGCAAAACCATTGCAGTGATGGATGGGATAAAAGGCGGATGCAAATTCAGCCTCCTTTCCATTCAGGGAGGGGAAAACAACTGAAAGAGAATGAAATATGTCTTTAAGGAAATGAGTGCTTTTAGCGGGGTTAACCAGTATGCTCATGAGTTCATACATCTCATTTAATGTAAGAATATCCTCATAGTTTATTGGCTCACCATATATCTCCACGCCCCTGGCGCGGGCGCCATCTGCTATGCCCTTGATTTCCTCTCTGTATTCCTCGGGATAATAGGGCCAGAATATTTTCATGGAAAGTTTTTTGCACTCCTCCCACCATCTGCTCGCCAGTTCTTCATATTTTGTGGAATTTTCATCAATGGGAAGATATTTTATCATTACAGGACAATTATGGATAATGTTGCTCCATCTGTATATCATATCTGCTATCTCCGCATATAAAAGATATCCATGCTGATATCCCCTTTCATAGGGCTTTCCTTCAATATGAACATAAATTACACCCTGAATGTTGTATCTGCATGCATTCTCATAAACGTCATTGTTGTTCACTTCCAGAACATAATTTAATGGAGAGATAAAGGTAAACATGAGTAACAGGGAGAGTAATTTCATATTAATGCATACGGTGAATTTTTATAAATGTTGGGGATGGCGGAGGAGGGTTTTTATGAGATGTTCCACTTCCTCAGCATTTTTGAGTTGAAAGACATATTCCTCCCTTCCCTTTATTATCAGCCTTTTCCTCCATTTTCCGTATGAACTTACTTCCTGAACTTCTTTCAACTCCATGCTTATCACATTCTTTCCCAGAAGAGGCATGAATTTAATTCTCTGATTTGTTATGGAAAGAGTTCCGGCAACCTTTATGTAGCCTGCCTTCTTTATAGCCTTACCTCTCCATAAAGTTATCTCTTTTCCTTCCACGTTAATAAGGAAAGAGGGAAATAAAAAATTTGGGTTATTTACTGTGGCGGAAGGAGTATCCCCCCATTATTATGAGGAATATGGAGAAAATAATCAGAACAGCAAAATCCAGGGCTATATTGAATTCATTGTATCCTATGGCAAAATATCTCATGGCATCAACCCCGTAGGTGAGGGGATTTATCCTTACAAGATATCCCAGCCAGGAGGGGAGTGTTGAAGTGGGATAGAATGCTCCACTGAGAAAAATCATTGGCTGTATCATGAACATCATTACCATCTGAAATCCTTCCATGCTTGTCAGCCTGCTTGCCACCATGAGTCCCAGGGAAACGAAGGCGATGGAAACTATCACCATTGTCAAAAACATGCCGGGAATTGATGATATGCCGGAAAATTTTACGCCCATGAGAAGTGCTATGGCTATTATTATCATCCCCTGCAAAATTGCCTGTGTCACCCCACCAAGCATTTTGCCCATGAGAATACTTTCTCTTTTTATTGGTGCCACAAGCATTTCTTTCAGGAAACCAAATTCTCTGTCAAAAACAGTTGTTATGCCCGAGATGGTGGCTGTGAAAACCATGGTCATCACCAGTATGCCAGGCGTTAAAAAAGAAAGGAAGTCACTGCTTCCAGAAAAGTTGAAGGCATTATTGAATGCACTTCCTATCACGCCCAGCCATAAGATGGGCATCATTATGGTTGTTATCAGCCTCACTTTCTGACGCCACAATCTTATCAGTTCCCTCAGATATATGGCATATACATCTTCAATCATCTTCTCAACCTTATCCTTATGTTCGCCATGCCATCCGGCGATTCTTCCCTATATGCCTTACCAGTGTATTTTATGAAAACATCTTCCAGAGAAGGCTCCTTATACATTACGCTGTAAATCTCTATATTTTTTGAAATGGAAAATATTTTTGGTATGACCTTCTCCGCCCCCTCCACATTCAGAATCACCTCCTCATCTATAATTCTGGCATTGAATCCATTCTTTTGGAGAATGTCAGCCATCTCCTTGCATCTATCACATCTTATCCTTATCACATCTCCTCCAAGGGAATCTTTTAAGGAGGAAGGCGTTCCTAACGCCACTATCTTCCCCTTATCTATTATGGCAACCCTGTCAGCCAGTTCATCAGCCTCCTCCATGTAATGGGTGGTGAGCATTACCGTCATTCCCTCCTCCCTTAACTTCTTTATGTAATCCCAGATATGCCTCCTTGTCTGCGGATCAAGTCCCAGGGTGGGTTCATCAAGAAATATTACCTTTGGTCTGTGCATCAGCCCGCGAGCAATCTCAAGGCGCCTTTTCATGCCTCCTGAAAATGTTCTCACCGCATCATTTTTCCTTTCTTTAAGTTCAACCATCTCAAGAACTTCATCTATCCTCTTAGCCCTTTCCTCCTTCCCCATATGATATAACCTTCCATGAATATCCAGATTTTCCCTTGCAGTAAGGCGGTCATCCAGGCTGGGATCCTGAAAAACAATGCCTATGCTTTCTCTTACCTTTGAAGCCTCTTCCACAACGTCATATCCATTAACCCTTGCATTTCCAGATGTTGGCTCCAGGAGGGTGGAGAGAATATTCATTATGGTGGTTTTCCCTGCTCCATTTGGACCAAGGAGGGCAAAAATTTCCCCATAGTCTATGGATAAACTTACATTATCAACAGCCACCAGATGGTCAAATTTTTTGGTCAGATTTTTAATTTCTATTGCCTTCATTTTATCTCCCTGTAAATTTTTTCAATAACTTTCCTCGCCTCCTTTTCCTCCATATTTCCTATACGGAAAATTATTTTCACCAGCACCGGATATTTTCTGAATATTTCCCCATTAACAAGGCATCTGAGTTCACGGTCATCGAATATTTCTGCAGTGGCAGCAAGATGTGAATACATCCTTCTATAAAATTCCTCTTTTATGGTATGAAGTTCTTCAATGAACTTTTTGCCCTTGGGGAGGATTGAATAAACAACTTTCCTTCCCTTCCTTTCTCCTTTTATCCACCCCTTCTCCTCCATTTTTCTCAGCAGAGGATATATGCTTCCCGCACTTGGCTTGTATCCCAGCATCTCTTCACATTCTTTCATCAAATCATAGCCACTCATTCCTCTTTTTGCCAGTTGCTTCAGTATAAATAATTTAAGCATTGCCTTCATATCTAAATCGATATATCTAAATCGATATATATAGTTTTTGCATCCCTCCTTTTAAATTAAAAATGGGCCCGCCGAGATTTGAACTCGGGTTACCAGCACCCCAAGCTGGAAGGATGCCAAGCTACCCCACGGGCCCCTGCCCAAATACGTTTAAAGTGAATAAAAAGTTTTTGCCTCCTCATTTTTCCTTGCCTCCAGAAATGAATGCAATGCTTCCTTAGTTGTGTAATTTGCTTTAAACCCCGCCCTCTCCGCCTTCTCGCCGCTCGCCACCCAGGGCCATTTGATAAAATCCAGTATTTCTGGGGGAATGGAGAGGAAATGGAACTTCCATAAAAGAGTAAGGGAGGGATAAAGAATTCTGCCGGGCAGTGAGATGGCTTTTCTCCCGCTCTCCTCTATTATCTCCTTCCATCTCATTGTTCCTCTGCCAACAATGTTGTATATGCCATTTCCATTGAAAAGAAAATGCTCATACGCCCTGGCAATATCCTCTTCATGAATGAATTGCATTCTTGGATTTTCTCCATCAACCAAAGGAAGGAAAGGGAAATTGAGAAGTTTTGCATAAAAATGTTCCACAGTGGGCCCGAGAACAAGGCATGGGCGGAGAATAACCATGGAGATGTCAGGATTTCTCTCCATAAAGGCATTACACATCTTCTCCACTTCTACTTTATCCTTATTATAATAATATGTGAGATGTCCTCTTAGTGGGCTGTCTTCCTTCAAAAATTCTGGGTTGTCACGCCATGCCCCGTAAACCATGGTGCTGCTCGTCATTATAATTTTATCAATTCCTGCATATTCTGCTGCTTCAAGAACATTTTTGGCGCCTCCAACATTTATATCATGCATTTCTCTTTCATTATGTATTGGATTGAGAACAAAGGCAAGATGTATGATGGCATCTATCCCCTTCTCTTTGAAAAT